>Ga0228535_1000444_pt1 | contig 114720 bp, 108 predicted proteins | sample SJ1metagenome_FD_168457 | JGI IMG/M metagenome (GOLD analysis project Ga0228535, IMG submission 168457) | Enriched culture of PCE-dechlorinating microbial communities from Ithaca, New York, USA - SJ1 | ecosystem: Engineered > Modeled > Simulated communities (microbial... > Unclassified... | reverse complement strand
AATACTAGCAATTTACTTGATGCTTTAAATCACAAAAAAATTTCATTGGCTTTAATAGAGGGATTTTTTGATAAAGCACACTATGAATATAAACTGCTACGAGAAGAAGCCTTTATAGGCATCTGTGCTAAAAATCATCCCTTTGCAGGTAAAGAAGTACCCATCGAATCATTATTTGATGAAAATCTTATAATTAGAGAAGAAGGCTCAGGTACTAGAGCAATTCTAGAGCAAATCCTAATAAATAATAATCATTCTCTTGATTCATTTAAAACTACTACTTGTATCAGCAGCTTTGAAGTTATAAAAAAGCTCGTTATTTATGAGGCTGGAATTTCATTTGTTTATGATGCTGTTGCAAAAAGCGATTCAAAGCTTATGACCTTCAAAATAAAAAATAACCACATCACTAGAGAGTTTAACTTTGTATATCTTAAAAATACTGATGCCAATAAATATATCTCCTATTTTGAATGATAATAAGAGCCATTTACACACAATCTTTATTCCAAAAACTAATAAAATACCTCCTTATTAGAAAGTGTAATCTAGTTAGACTCTCTAGTTTGGAGGTATTTTACAGTTGATTATTTCTACTATTAAAATTTATTTAATATAGCTTTTTAGTTTTGTTTATAGCTCTAAATGATTAATTATTTTGCTACGCTATATATTATTTTATTAAGGATTACTCCCACTAAAGCCGCTAAGCTAAGTCCAGCTATACTAACTTGCTCTGTAACAGGGATTGCAATATTGATTCCAACATTTCCACCTAGTCCAATTATTAATACAGCAGCCATAATTATTACATTTTTTATATCCATTTTAATTTTGCTATCTCTTATAGTTCTAACTCCAATAAGAGAAATCATGCTAAATAACATAAGTGAGATGCCACCCATTACTGCTTGAGGTATACTTTGTAGGAATCCACCTACTTTTCCTATTGTTCCAAGTAATATTGCTATAACAGCAGTTATTCTAAGGATTGATGGGTCGTAGTTTTTGGTAATAGCTAGTACTCCAGTGTTTTCTCCGTAAGTAGTGTTTGCAGGTCCTCCTAATAGTCCAGCAACCATTGTAGCTAATCCATCACCTATTAAGGTTCTATTAAGTCCTGGGTCTTCCATAAAGTTTTTTCCAACAACAGTTCCATTAGTTGTAATATCACCTATATGCTCCATAAATACAGCTAATACAACTGGTGCGATTATCGAAATAGCACCTATATCAAATTTAGGAGTTGTAAATGCTGGCATTTGAAACCATCCTGCACTTGTAATTGGAGTCATATCAACTACTCCCATTTTTAGCGACAATACATAGCCTACAATAACAGCTGTTATTATAGCTAGCTGCTTGAAGAAGCCTTTACCGAAAAATGTTATAAGTAAAGCTGTAGCAAGTGTAACTCCTGCTAACATAAAATTATTCGATGCCATTGAAAATGCTACAGGTACTAAATTTAGTCCTATAACAACTATCATAGGGCCTATAACTTGAGATGGGAAAAAGCTTTTTACTCTCTCTACTCCTATGGCCGCTACAATAAATGACATAAGCACATACATCATACCAGCAACCATGATTCCACCTTGAGCATATGCTAAATCTCCGTATATTTCGCCAACAGATATAATAACAGGTATAAAGGCAAAACTTGAACCTAAAAATACCGGCACTTTACCCTTTGTACATAAATGAAAAATAAGGGTTCCAATACCGGCACATACAAGTGCAACCGAGCTGTTCATTCCTGTTAATATTGGTACTAAAACAGTAGCGCCAAACATAGCAATAAGATGCTGAGCTGCAAGTATTATTCTTTTTAATTGATTAAATGCTGTACTTACTGATTGAGTGTTAACTTCTGAAACATTAATAGCTTTTTCTGACATTATCTTTTCCTCCTTATGATTACGTGCGAGGAGAAAGACTATATTTTCTCCCCTTTTCAGCCTCCCTGGACTGATTTAAAAGGTTAACATTATATTACTCATTTATTGAAACATAGTTTTTGCCATCAACATCTTCAATGCTGACTTTAATAACTTCTAGCTTTGATGTAGGGACATTCTTTCCTACATAATCTGCTCTTATCGGTAGCTCTCTATGGCCTCTATCGATTAACACAGCTAGCTGAATAGTAAGAGGTCTTCCAACATCCATAATAGCATCAAGTGCTGCTCTTACAGTTCTTCCTGTATATAGCACATCATCTACTAATACAATGATTTTTTTTGTCACATCAAATCCCAAATTGGATTCCTTTACGACAGCTTGATCAGCTTTTTCAGATAAATCATCTCTATAAAGTGAAATATCAAGCTCGCCAACAGTGACTTTTTTACCTTCAATTTGTTCTATTTTTTTTGCAATTCTCTTGGCAAGTGGGACTCCTCTAGTTTTAATTCCTACTAGAGCTACCTCATCTACACCTTTGTTTTTTTCAATAATTTCATGGCCAATTCTAGTTATTGCTCTATCCATAGCCTTGTCATCCATAATAAGAGCTTTTTCTTGCATCTTATCCCTCCTTTAATGGATTTTTTGAAGCCTCCATTAAATTCTCTAATGATTATACCTTTTTACTACAGTTTAATCAAGTAAAAATCTTTGCAAAAATGATTTAAAAATTTCTGGCTCTTCTTTTTCAAATAACATAAACTCACCAGTTACTGGATGAACAAAGCCAAGGGTCTTAGCATGAAGAAGCTGTCCTTGGGCTTTAAACTTAGAGTTATGAGGACCATATAGGGTGTCCCCAACAAGTGGAAGTCCTTTACTTGCCATATGCACTCTAATCTGATGTGTTCGTCCTGTTTCTAGATTTGCCATAGCATACGAATAGTTTTCATTAGACTTTATTTTTGTTATATGAGTCACAGCATGTTTGCCATCGCTTACAACAGCCATCTTCATTCTGTCTCTTGGATTTCTTCCTATTGGTGCATCTATTGTAAATTCATCTGCCTTTATATTGCCATGGCATATAAAGGTATACGTTCTTTGAACTGTGTGCTCCTTAAGCTGCTCACTTAGTCCTCTATGTGCTATATCACTTTTAGCAATCATAAGTAGGCCAGATGTATCCTTGTCAATCCTATGCACTATTCCAGGGCGAATTATTCCATTTATAGACGAAAGCTGCCCTTTGAAATGATACATAAGAGCATTTACGAGGGTATGATTTGCATTTCCAGCTCCAGGATGAACTACCATTCCTCTTTCCTTATATACAACAGCTAAATCTTCATCTTCATATAAAATTTCTATAGGAATATCCTCTGCTTCAATAACCAGCTCTTTTGCTGGAGGAATTAAAATGCAAATGTTATCTAATTGAGCAACCTTGTAGCTTGATTTTTCTATTTTATCATTAACTGTAACTTTTTTATCTTTTATGAGCGACTGGATATAGGTTCTAGATAAATCACTAAGTGCAGATGAGATAAACACATCTAGTCTTAAGTCCTCTTCTTCCTCATCTACTATAAAATATTTTTTTTCTTCTATCATATTTTCTCCAAAATTTCTTTGTCCTTAATAATTAAAAAAATGAGCAAAATCCCACCGACTACAACGCAAATATCAGCAAAATTGAATACAAACTGCCAAATACCTCTAAAATCAAACATATCAACTACAAATCCAAGCCAAATTCTGTCAATTAGATTTCCTATAGCCCCAGCAGTTATTATGCTTAAAACAAAGGTTAGCTTTTTATCTATATTTTTATTTTTTTTAGTAAAATAAATCATGTAGCCTACGACTACAAATGTTATTAAAACAAAAAACCATGTTTTATTTTGAAGCATTCCAAAAGCTGCTCCTCTGTTTTCTACATAGGTAAAATGAAAAAAACCATCAATTACAGGATATGATTCAAATTTTGTGAGCTTTGTTCTGGAAATCCATTTTATAGCTTGGTCTATTATTATTAGAATGCTAATTAATGTAAAGTACATCTACGTTTTCCTTTCACCTATTCAAATCTTTTAGCTTGAACAAATCCTACTTTTCTATAAACCTTATCTAAAGTTTTTCTAGCCTTATTATGTGCCTTTGCTGCACCTTTTGCATAGATTTCCTCTAGATAGTCTTTATTCTCCATAAGATATTCGTATTTTTCTCTTACAGGTCTTAGCCCTTCAACTATTACTTCTGCTGTTTCTCGCTTAAAATCACCATAGCCTTTACCCTCGTATTTACTTACTATAGCTTCAGTAGAATCCCCTGTAAAGGTTGAGTATATATTAATGAGATTCTTTATCCCTTTTTGCTCGTCGTTATAAGCAACAATACCTATAGAATCAGTTACAGCTCTTTTTATTTTGTTTGTGATAGCATCGGCAGAATCTAACATGAGAATCGTAGCATTAGGATTCTCATCTGATTTTGACATTTTTTGGCTCGGCTCCTGAAGACTCATAATTCTAGCTCCCTCTTTAGGTATAAAACCTTCTGGAACTATAAAGGTATCGCTGTATCTAGAGTTGAATCTCTGTGCCAAGTCCCTTGCAAGCTCTAAGTGCTGTTTTTGGTCCTCTCCAACAGGAACTAGGTCAGTCGAATATAATAGTATATCGGCAGCCATAAGCACAGGGTAGGTAAATAAACCCGCATTTAAATTCTCAGCTTTTTTCTGAGATTTTTCTTTGAACTGAGTCATTCTATTTAGCTCTCCCATATAGGTCATTGTATTTAACACCCATGAAAGTTCTGCATGCTCAGGCACATGAGATTGAATAAATAAAGTGTTTTTCTCAGGATCAATTCCACTTGCAATATACTGAGCAAGCACATCTAATGTAGTTTTTCTCAAATCCTTTGGAACTTGGGGAACTGTTATGGCATGAAGGTCTACAACGCAGTAATAACAATTATATTCATCTTGTAATGCTACCCAATTTTTCATAGCTCCTAGATAATTTCCAAGAGTTAGTTTTCCAGATGGCTGCATGCCGCTAAATATAGTTTTTTTATCCAATTGTAATTCCTCCATTCTACTTAGTCAGCATATTGAGTATAAGTTTTTTTGAATTCTTTGCTGCTTCAAATACAAACTCATCGAAATTGCCTGGCGCTTCTCCGTTTGCTTTATCACTCATAGCTCTTATTACTAAAAATGGCATTTTATTAAGCATACAAACATGAGCTATGGCTGCTCCTTCCATTTCTGCGCAGTCTGCATTAAATTCTGTTTGAAGAGCATCTTTAAGCTCAGAGGAAGAAACGAACACGTCTCCTGATACCACTATGCCTTTTTTTACATATACATCCTTTAAATCCTTTGCCGCATCAGATGCCATATCTATTAGCTTATCATCAGCTATAAATATGCTCGAATCCATTCTTGGAATTACACCTTTTTTATGTCCAAAAGCAGTAACATCAAAATCATGCTCAAGTAGCTTAGTCGATAATACTATATCTCCTATTCCTAAATCATCTGCAATAGCTCCAGCTACTCCTATATTGATAATAGCCTTAACTTCAAATCTATCTATAAGTATTTGAGTACACATAGCCGCATTTACTTTTCCTATGCCTGAACGAACCACAACTAAATCGGTGTCATTGATTCTACCCATATAAAATGTAAGTCCAGCTATCTCTGAAACTGTTATATCATTCATGAGCTCTTTTACTAAAGTTATTTCTTCTTCCATTGCTCCTATTATGCCTATTTTATTCATACAAGCCTCCTAAAATTTACATTTATGTTTTACTTTCTATTATAAGTATATTAATCCTTCAAAGTATATCATAAAATTAAAATTTTTGGATAAAATACTCTAAAATTCGTACTAAAATCGAGCAAAGATAATTATAATTGAATTTCCTTTGATTTTACTTTTTCTATTAGCTCCTCTACTTTTTGCTTTATAATATCTCTAGTCGTTCTATAGCCATCGATAGGTCCTCCTGACGGATCATCAAGTCCCCAGTCCTGCATAAACTTATTTGGTACAAAAGGGCAAACTACATTGCAGCCCATAGTAATTAATATGTCTAATTCATAAGGTATGTCTGATAGCAGTTTGGGTTTATGATTACTTATATCTACCCCAGCTTCTTTCATCACTTCTACGGCTAGTGGCTTTACTTCATGATACTCTTCAGTTCCAGCTGAGTACACTTCAAAAATATCAGAGCCAAATTCCTTTGCCCAGCCTTCTGCCATTTGGCTTCTACAAGAATTGTGAACACAGACAAATGCTAATTTATACTTCATAAGAGCCTCCTTCATATCGATAAAAATCGATTTATATTATTGTATATAGTATAGATAGATTTTGATATAATGTAAAGTGACTTTGTATTAAATAAGAATCCAAATTAAAGCAATTGGCTATTGCCCATTAGCCATTTAAACCTTTTGTATTTACAATAAAATCCATACCGGAGGATACCATGAACCAAGACTTAGAATCAAAAAAAATACCTGCCTTACTTTTTCAGTTATCTCTTCCTGCTATAACCAGCATGCTTATTTCAGCTGTTTATAATATAGTCGATAGAATATTTGTAGAAAAAATAAGCCCACTCGCACTTTCAGGTGTAGGTATAACTATGCCAATTCAAATACTTCAAATGGCATTTGTACTGCTTATCGGTATAGGCTCTTCTACTCTTATTTCTATTAAGCTAGGTGAAAAAAAACCTCATGAGGCTGAAGTAATACTTCATCAAGCCTATAAATATATAATGATATCTATGGCTTTATTTTCTTTAATAATGATACTTTTTATGAATCCAATTTTAGATATTTTAAATGTTTCGAAAGAAGTATATCCTTATGCAAAGGATTATATCTTTATTATGGTCATAGGTTCAATTTTTGGTCTTCCTGGATTTTGCCTCAATAATTCTCTAAGAGCCATAGGTAAAGCTTCTATCTCAATGAAAATAGTTGTATCAAGTGCTGTTATTAACATTTTACTAGATCCTCTTTTTATTTTCACCTTTAATATGGGTGTAAAGGGAGCAGCTTTAGCTACAGTAATATCTCAAACTTATGTTACCGTAATGGTATTTTGGCTATTTGCAAAATCCAAAAACTTTCCAATTAATTTAAAATTCATTATGCCTGTAGAGAAATCCTTTATAAAAGAAATAATACAAAACGGAGCACCATCCTTTTATATGCAAATCTTTGCAACTGTTGTAAATATTATATTCAATAGAGCTGTGGTTCAGTATGGCAACGATTTATATTTAGCTGCAATGACAATAGTGCAAGCAGTGTACAGCTTTTATCATATGGTAGTTGTAGGTATAGTTCAAGGAGCTCAGCCTATTGCTGGCTATAATTTCGGGGCAAAACGTTATGATAGAGTAAGAGAGACCCTTATCCTTACGCTAGGTTCAGCTTTTGTTATATCTATTAGTATATTTGGAATAATTCAGCTATATCCTTCGATTTTATCTGGAATATTTACTTCGAATCAAGAGCTTCTTAGTCTTACAAACTACTCCATGAAGCTATATTTGTTTATGCTACCACTTATAGGCCTTCATACTGTTAGCTCTCAATATTTCCAAGCTGTAGGTAAGCCTAAAAAAGCTAGTATTTTGTCCTTGCTAAGATATGGACTTATTCTTATTCCTCTTTTGTTTGTGCTTCCACACTATTTGGGTATTCAAGGAGTATTTATAAGCAATGTTATATCTGATTTTATAGCTTCATCTGTAGCAATCTTTTTTATATCAAAAGAGCTATATTATCTTAAATCAAATTTATAGGTATAGCTTAATAAATATACTATTTTCTAATATAAATTAATCTGTACATTTCATTATACTAATATCATAATTCCCATAGAAAACTTAAACTTTTTTATTAAAAAAAGGATTCAAACTTTGATGTTTGAATCCTTTTTAATACTATATGGACAATAAAGTAACCCTATATATAACAAATCTATATTTCTTTATGCTTATTGTTTTTCAACAGCTATTTTAGCATCATGTCCATTGATTATATCTTCTTGCATATTGCTTGTTTCACCGTTTACTATTTCTAAAGCTAAGGTTTCATCCTTGATGTAATCAGTGTGAATCTCTATAGCCTTTGCAACTTCTTCTGTGGAAGTAAAGTAAACTTTTATCTTATCCATCATTTCTAAATCTTGAGCTTTTCTCATTTGTTGGATTTTTGATATAAATTCTCTAGCAAAGCCTTCATTTATAAGCTCTGGAGTAAGATTAGTATCAAGAACTATAAATAAGTTGTTTTCTGTAGCAACGTCAAAGCCTTCTTTAGGAGATACATTTATAAGCACATCGTCTTTAGTAAATGTAAAGCTTTCCCCTGCTAAATCAAAAGCAATTGAATCTCCATTTTGAAGCTTATTTACTGCTTCTGGAGCATCTAATGCTGAAAGCTTACTTGAAAATTCCTTAAGCTTAGGTCCTAGAGTCTTTCCAAGCGTTGCAAAGTTAGGCTTTAAGCTGAAATTCATATATTGATTGATATCTTTAGAGAAAATAACCTCTTTAACATTTAGCTCTTCTTCTATCAGCGGAAGCAAATCTTTCATTATAGCTTCATAAGATGCATCTATATATGCTTTTCCTATAGGCTGACGAACTTTGATTTTAGCTGCTTCTCTAGATGCTCTTCCTAGTGTAACAAGGTTTTTAACAAGGTCCATCTTATGCTCTAGCTTTTCATCTATAAGCTCATCATTACATCTTGGGTAGTGGCTTATATGAACAGATAGCTCTCCAGTTAGCTTTCTATAAAGCTCTTCAGATAAAAATGGCGAAAACGGTGCAACCATCTGAGCTATTCCAACCAAAACCTCAAAGGTTGTATTGTAAACCGATTTTTTATCTAAAGTAAGCTCAGTATCCCAGAAACGTCTTCTGCTTCTTCTGATGTACCAGTTTGATAAATCTTCATTTACAAAATCTTGAATTGCTCTAACAGTTTTTGTCATGTCATATCTTTCAAGCTCAACTTCCACATATTTCTTTAGGTTATTGTATTTTGAAAGTATCCATCTATCTAGCTCAGGTCTTTCATTGTAAGGTATGAAAAACTCCTTAGGATCTATATTGTCTGTGTTTGCATATAATGAGAAGAAGTTATATACATTTTTAATAGTTCCAAAGAACTTGCTTTGAACTTCTTTAAGTGCATCCACATCAAACTTAGTAGGAGTCCATGCAGGAGATACATAAAGTAGGTACCATCTTAAAACGTCCGCTCCATACTTATCGAACATTTCAAACGGATCTACAGTGTTTCCTCTTGATTTACTCATTTTCTTGCCATCTTTATCTAGTATAAGGTCATTTACTAGCACATTTTTGTATGGTGATTTTCCCATTACAAATGTAGATATAGCAATAAGTGAGTAGAACCATCCTCTAGTTTGGTCTATTCCTTCACAAATAAAATCAGCTGGGAATAGCTCATCAAAGTTTTCCTTGTTCTCAAAAGGATAATGATGCTGAGCAAAAGGCATTGAGCCTGAATCAAACCAGCAATCTATAACATCTTTAACTCTAGTCATCTGTTCATTACATTTAGGGCAATTTATATGAATATCATCTACGTATGGTCTATGAAGTTCAATTGACTCATCTATTGGCTCTATTGACTTTTCTACTAATTCACTAATTGAGCCTATTGACTCTTTATGCCCACAACTGCACGTCCAGATGTTAAGTGGAGTTCCCCAGTATCTAGAACGTGATATTGCCCAGTCATTTACATTTTCTAACCAGTTTCCAAATCTCTTTTCTCCTACATAATCTGGGAACCAGTTAACTGTGTTGTTATTGCTTACTAGCTGGTCTTTTAGTTTTGTCATTTCTATATAATAGCTTGGCTTTGCATAATATAAAAGTGGAGTTTGGCATCTCCAGCAGTGAGGATAATTGTGGTCCATTTTTTCTTTGCTGTAAAGCTTGTTTTCTGCAGCTAGCCACTTGATAATATCTACATCCAAGCCTTCTTCCATTACAAATCTGCCATCCCAGATAGTACCTATATACTTTCCATCTTCGCCTACTGGCTGAACCACTGGAAGACCATATTTTCTTCCAACATTGTAGTCATCTTCACCAAATGCAGGAGCTGTATGAACTATACCTGTACCATCTTCTGTTGTAACATAATCTCCAAGCACAACAAAGAATGCTTTTTTGTCAGGCTTTACAAATGGCATAAGCTGCTCATACTCAATGTACTCAAGGTCTTTTCCTAGGATTTCCTCTAAAACAGTATATTCACCTTTTAATACCTTTGGTGCAAGTGTTTTTGAAAGATAGTATATTTCACTTTCTTGTTGTACTTTTACATAAACTTCTGTTGGCGATACTGCAAGCGCTACGTTTGATGCTAGAGTCCAAGGTGTAGTTGTCCATGCAAGGAAATATTCATTTTCTGCATCTTTTCTTTTGAATTTAGCAATCAAAGTGTTTGTTTTAACTTCCTTGTAGCCTTGAGCAACCTCGTGTGAAGCAAGTCCTGTTCCACAACGAGAACAATATGGAAGAATTTTATGCCCTTCATAGATATAGCCTTCTTTATGGAACTTATCTAAAATCCACCATACAGATTCTATATAATTGTTATCTAGAGTGATATATGGATTATCCATATCGATAAGATAACCCATTCTTTCTGTCATCTGTCTCCACAAGCTCTCATACTCAAATACAGATTCTCTACAAGCCTCATTGAATTCTTTAATTCCATATTCCTCAATCTCTTGCTTTGAGCCAAGGCTTAATTTTTTTTCTACTTCAATCTCAACAGGTAGTCCATGAGTATCCCATCCTGCTTTTCTCTTAACCTGATATCCACTCATAGTCTTATATCTACATACAGAATCTTTAAGTGTTCTAGCTAAAACGTGGTGAATTCCTGGCTTACCATTTGCAGTTGGAGGTCCTTCGTAAAATACAAAAGACGGAGAATCCTCTCTGGCCTCTACACTCTTCTTTAGCAAGTCAATTTCATTCCAAAATGCCGTTAAGCTTTGTTCATTATCTTTTACTGCAGCATTGTTCAAGTTCTCAAACTTCATAATATATCTCCTTTCAAATCATATTCAGTGCTCAAAATGTAAATCCTTATTATTTCGACAATAGGCTTATAAAATACACTTATATTATCTGCACAAAAAAATCCCTGCAAAAATGCAGGGACGAATAATTCCGCGGTACCACCCTAGTTGTTCATGGCATATAACCAGAACCTCTCAAATGCACTTAACACGTGCAAGATGAAAAAATCTACTAAATAAAGACTTCTTATTTTCGATTTTTTAGCTCCTAGGTGATTTTCACTGATAATCCTATGTAGAGTTCCCACCTCTTCCTCTACTCTCTGAAATATTTATATCAGTTACTCTCCTAATCATAGCCTTTTTGTATTCATATTTAGTGATTATTTTATACTATATTGCTAAAAAACGCAAGAATTTATTCTATATCTTTGAATGTCTCTTCAATACTTGAAATTCCATCTTCTAGCAAGGATTTAAATTTTCCTTTAAATACTACAAATTCTTTTCTGATGTTTTCGTAATCCTTTTTAATTTGAATAACATCGTTGTTTGCCTGTTCTACAATTTTCTTCGCTTGATGATGGGCCTCATCAATTATAAGCGATGATTTTCTCTGAGCACTTGCATTTACTTCCTCAGCAGTCTGCTGAGCTACAATAAGAGTTTCCTTTAAAGTCTCCTCTATGGTTTTATATCTTTTAATCTGCTCAGTCAGTGCATTTAACTTATCTTTAAGTTCTATGTTTTCCCTATAAAGGTTTTCATATTCCTTTTTGATTTCATCTAAATAACTATCAACTTCATTTTCGTTATATCCTCTTAAGCCTTTTTTAAATTCTTTGTTTTCTATATCAAGTGGTGTAATCATATATATCCTCCTAAAGTACTTTTTTTACCCTAGCCCTCATTTTGCCTTTTTTAGTTTCAGATATAACTTCATCAAAAATAGCTCTTCCATATCCTTTTAGTGATATCAAAGAGCCGTCCTTAATTTCTCTTGAATTTGTAGTAAATAGCTCAAAATCCACATACAATCTTTCTTTTAATATATATTCTTGAATTTTGGCCCTAGAAAGATTGAAAATTTCAGAAACTACAGCATCAGCTCTTCTCGAAGAAGTGGTGATAATTTTTTCTTGATAATTTGGTATAGATTCTTCAAAATCGTCTTCATCTATTATTTTGGCTGTTATTGAAGCCTTGTTTATAGAAGTTAGGTTAAACATTATATAGTGGCTTACATTTTTGTCTGCAATTATATATGCGCAGTCCTCATGAACGTGAATATCTCCTAGCTTTTCCCTTTTTATCCCTAGAGCTAATAATGCTCCTAAATAGTCTCTATGGCTGAGCTTATTAAATTTAAAATTTCCGCTTATTTTTATAATATCATAGGGTTTTTCTAAAGATTCCTCTGCTATGTATTCTGGAAATATCTGTATTATACTCCTTTCGGGCATAGCTGAAGGACTACACTCTCTAAACCCTATAGAATCTAGTCCCTTAAGAATCGATATTAAGTTCTTTTTTTCAAAAGGGTTCATAAAGTCAGTATTCCTAATGTCATAATTGTCAATGACCCCTTCAGCCTTAGAAAGATTTTTAATTATAGTTTTTTTAAGTTCAACATTTTTTATAAAAGAAGTTAGCTTTTCTTTATCCATTTAACTCTCACTTATAAAATAAACAATAGTCTTAAAATTACATTTCTAACAAAACTTAGAAGGAACAAGACAATTATAGGTGAAATATCTATTGGCCCTAGATTTATGTATCTTGCAGTAAATTCCCTAACAGGCTCCATTATAGGCTCAGTGACATTATAAATAAATTTCACTGGCTTAGAATACATATTTACATTTGGAACCCATGACAAGATTACTCTTATTAGCACCAATAGTTGTACGATTTCAAAAAAATAATTAACAGCTGTCCTAATTGCCCACATCTAAAATCTCCTTTTGTCTACCATCTAAATAGACCTTTACTTTCAAGCTCTTTTTTAATGTTTCCATCGATATCGATATTTGAAGGAGCAAGAACAAATATAGCCTTTGATATCTTTCTAATATCTCCATCCATAGCATAAATAGCTCCATTTAAGAAATGGAAAATAGTTTTTGAAACTTCTGGATCATGGATATTTTCAAGATTTACAACTACAGCATTTCTAGTTTTTAAGCTATTAACTATAGTAGGTGCATCATCATATGATGTTGGTTCATAAACTATAACCTTCATCTGCTGCTGATTAGGATTGATATTTACAACCTTATTAGATGAAGCCTTTGAAATAATTGGTGCTACAGAAAGGTTTTCCTCTTCAAAATACTCATCATCCTCAAAATCATCTTCTCTTAAACCTCCAAAAAGGAAGTCTTTAATCTTTCCTGATAATTTTTCTGCCATAACTAATCCTCCTATACATAATTTCTTTCACCAAAAATGCCTGTTCCTACTCTTATCATGTTAGAGCCTTCTTCTATTGCTATTTTATAGTCATTGGTCATGCCCATCGAAAGATACTTCATCTCTACATTTTCAAGTGATAAACTTGACAATTCATCAAATAGGTTTTTTAACTTTTTAAAATAAGGTCTAGTTTGCTCTGGTTCAGCTTCAAAGGGAGCCATTCCCATAAGTCCTACAATTCTTATATTATTATAGTTCAATGAGACCTCTTTAACAAAAGTCTCAACATCCTCTGCAAGTAACCCATGCTTTGAATCCTCAAGTGATATATTCACTTGAACGAGACAATCCATGATTAAATCGTTTTCTTTAGCTCTTTTATCAATTTCTTTTGCAAGAGGTATTCTATCTAATGAATGAATTAAGTCTATTGTCTTTATTATATATTTTACTTTGTTAGTCTGTAAAGTGCCAATAAGGTGCCAAACAGCTTTTTTTGATACATTTGGATGTTTTTTTTCTACCTCTTGGACTTTATTCTCACCCAAATTTTCAATCCCTGAGTCTAAAGCCTCATTTATTTGTTCGACTCCTACAGTTTTACTCACAGCTATGAGAGTTACATCGTCATTTCTTTCGCATTTATTTAGTGTCTTTTTTATTTCTTCTTTTACAAATTCAATATTAGTCTTAATTTGACTCATTATCTCACCCTCTGTCCATCTTTTATATTTTTAGGAGATACTATAAGCTCATCATAAAGATTTATATTTTCTGAGTTTTGTAAGGCATTAGGGTCATACCTCAATACATAATATTTTTCATTTTCTCCAGCTATAGTATCAATAGGCTTAAATACAGCACTTCCAACCTCATTTACTATAAATACCCCTTTTTTGTTTTCATAATTAGTAACAGTTTCTTTTGGAATCAATAAGCCGCTAGGATTTTCATAGCAAATTTGAGCCTTATATTTTCTCTTTTTAGTAAAATCAAAATTTTCATCTTCAATACTGAATAGCCCAACAAATTTTTCATCTTCGCCTTTATAAAAGTCTTCTAGCTTTGCTTTAATAGTTTCCTTATCAATAATGATTTCAACTGCTTTGCCTCTTTCTATTACCTTAATATCCTCAGGTGTAACTTCAGTAGCTAAGTACCACATGTGGTTGTTGATAATAGATGCTATTACATCTCCTTGATTGACACTTTCGCTTTCTGATACTAGATTTTTATCTTGAAATTTATTTATTTTTGTAACAGATAGCTTGTCTTTATTTATAATAGAAAATTCATCTTGTAAACCGTCGCTATAAAAAGCTAGAACTCCAGGATTAACAGATTTTATATAAAATTTTTCCGAGCTAAGCTTATTCTGAATTTCAGCTTTTTTTGCTTCAAGCTGCTCCACAGTCATGTTTCCTAGACTCGATGCACCTGTTAGAAGCTTTTTTCTATCCATAAGCGTAAGAATTTGCTCTTTTAAATCTGGTATATAAGATATATCATTTTCAGCAATTCTATGAGATATATCAGTATATAAAAAATCAATTTTATTATTTATCTCTTCAATTTCTTTTTCAGGGTTTTGAATAGCTGCGTTGTTTTTCAACTCATTTATTCTTCTGTTCAAAATCTGAAGGGTTGACTGTTCATCTCCACTTAGCTCTTCATTTTGAATTTTTGCTACCAAATCTGCTCTTTTAACTCTATCTCCCTCATCTACAAAATAGGATACATATCCTGCAGATGGAGCCTTAAGCTGGTATTCTTCTCTTAGGATAAGTACATCTTTTTCTATAGTATTAGATATTTCTCCCAAATCTAAAGTGTAAGTTTTAATAGTAGCCGCATTTACAACAAAGTATACATGAAAGCAAAAATACAGCATAAAACCAAATATTAAAAAATATAGTAAATTAAAACGTTTCTTTTTTGACTTTGGCATATATTTTTCACACTTTCTTATTCTTATTAATAGTTTATAGCCTAAAATGAAAATATTAAATTCTATTTATTAAAACTCTGAGTATTTTAAATGAATCAAGTCCTCAGTCTCATGTTTTTTTGTTCTAGTCATTAGACTTTTTATAGTTTCTTTAATGTCTTTGCCTTCGTATAAAACCTTATATATTTCAGCTGTTATAGGCATATCTATGTTTTTTTCTAGAGCTAGATTATAGGCTACCTCAGTTGCAGTTATCCCTTCAACTACCATTTGTATTTCTGCCAGGGTTTCTTCTAAAGTTTTACCTTGACCTATCATTATTCCAGCTCTTCTATTTCTTGAATGCATAGAAGTACAGGTTACAATTAAATCTCCTATCCCTGATAAACCTGCAAAAGTAGATATATCAGCCCCTAGAGCAACTCCTAGCCTAGCTATTTCAGCAAGCCCTCTAGTCATTATTCCAGCCTTTGTGTTATCTCCATAGCCTAGTCCATCTATAATTCCACTTCCAAAGGCTATGATATTTTTTAAGGCTCCTCCAAGCTCCACCCCAATTACATCTGGATTTGTATAAACTCTAAAAAATTCACTGCTAAAAATGTCCTGAATGTACTCAGCTGCTTCAATATTTTCAGAAGCTGCTACAACAGTCGTCGGCATTTTTACAGCAACCTCTTCTGCATGAGATGGTCCTGATAGAACCACGAAACTATTGCTTGGCAAAAGCTCTCCTACAACCTCAGATATTCTTTTATTAGTGCCTTTTTCCAAGCCTTTCGATACATTTACTAAAATTACCTTTGAACTGATTTTATTTTGAAGACTCAAAACAGCTGCTCTAGTAGCTTGAGAAGAGACAGCTAGCACTATTACTGATGCATCCTTGGTCGCTGAGTCTAAATCTGTAAAAATATTTATCTCAGAAGGTATAATTATATCTCCTAGATATTTGCTGTTCTTATTTGTATTAATCATTTCATTTGCTTGAGATTCATTTCTAACATATAGGTTCACTTTATGTCCATTATTATTTAAAAGCAAAGCTAAGGCACTTCCCCAGCTTCCTGCTCCCATAATACAAATAGTATCCATATTATCCTCCTACTTTGTTTTCTCTCCTAATTTTCTCTCAGTTTTGTTTATGAGTCTTTTAATATTTTCTCTATGAGTAAATATAATAAACCCTGCCAAAACAATGCTAGTTATAATTGATTCTCTAGGCTGACGCGCTGAGTATAAAATAAATGGAAGCGTTGACATACCCACAATAGAGCCAAGTGATACATATCTCGTCTTCATTATAAGCGCTATCGCAAGCAAAAGTGCGATAAGTCCATAAATAGGAAATAGTCCAAGAAGTGCTCCCACACTAGTGGCTACTCCTTTACCACCTTTGAACTTAAGCAGTACCGGAAAAACATGCCCAAATACAACAGCCACTGCAGCAACTAGAGCAAACTCCAGTCCGCCTGCTTTGTAGCCTATCTGCGTTGCAATTAGACCTTTTAGAAAATCAATCACAAAAACTATGAGCGCATATTTTGCTCCCAACACTCTAAGTGTATTTGTAGTTCCAGCGTTTCCTGAACCATGCTCTCTTATATCTAGATTTTTAAATTTTTTACCTATAAAATACGATGGTGAAATGTTTCCTAATAAATAACTTATCAATACTATCGAAATCCAGCTCATATAACTGTACCCCCAAAGCTATTTTCTATTTTTTTCTCTTACATATATTTTAAGAGGAGTTCCTTCATATCCAAAGTTTTCTCTTAGTTTATTCTCAATATATCTCTGATAAGAAAAGTGGAATAGCTCTTTTTCGTTTACAAAAATTGCAAACGTTGGTGGTCTTACCCCTACTTGAGTTGCATAGTATATCTTAAGACGCTTACCTTTATCAGATGGAGGTTGGTTCATCATTACAGCCTCTCCGATTACATCATTTAATACTCCTGTAGCTACACGCTTTGATGCCTCATCAAAAATGAAATCTACAGTTTCTTTTATTTTTCCCATTCTTTGTGAAGTAAGTGCTGATACAAAAAGAATAGGGCAGTATTGCATAAATGGTAGCTCTTCTCTAATTTTTTTAGTATATTCCTTTACTGAGTGATTATCCTTTTCAATTAAATCCCATTTATTTACTACAACTATTGATGCCTTTCCAGCGTCATGTGCAAGCCCTGCAATTTTACTATCCTGCTCAGAAATTCCTTCTGTAGCATCTATAACAGTTAAAACTACATCTGCTTTTTCTACTGAAGCATAAGCACGAATAACTGAGTATTTTTCAATATTTTCGTAAACCTTGCTTTTTCTTCTAATTCCTGCAGTATCTATGAACAGATATTTTTTTCCATCCATTTCTATATAGGTGTCAATTGCATCTCTAGTAGTTCCTGCTATCGGACTTACTATAACTCTTTCTTCTCCTATAAGTCTATTTAGAATCGAAGATTTTCCTGCATTTGGTTTTCCGACAATAGCTACCTTTACAACATCTTCATCTAGCTCAGTATCCATATCCTGTGGGAAGTTTTTAACAACTTCATCTAGTAAATCTCCCGTTCCAAGACCTATACTTGAAGATACTGGTATTGGTTCTCCAAAACCTAGCTCATAAAAATCATAAAAATCATCTGGTAGATTTTTATTGTCTACTTTGTTTACTACTAAAAGCACTGGCTTCTTAGTTTTTAGCAGCATAAGTGCAACATCTCTATCTGATGGAGTAAGTCCAGCTTTTCCATCTACTACAAATAGAATTACCTGAGCCATATCCATAGCCAGCTCTGCTTGTTGTCTCATTTTTTTAGGAATCAGCTCCTCAGAATCCGGCTCTATTCCTCCAGTATCTATAATTGTAAAGTGCTTACTCACCCATTCTGCCTGAGCATATATTCTATCTCTCGTAACTCCTGGGGTATCCTCAACTATTGCGATTCTTTCTCCAGCAATCCTATTAAATAATGTCGATTTTCCGACATTTGGTCTTCCAACTATTGCTACTATTGGATTCATAAATCATACTCCTTTATAATTCTTATTTTTATACATTCAAACACCAAACCCTCATCTAAAAAGACAATCTTGGTAATAGCTATTAAAAGCTTTTCTTTTTGGCATTAAACTGCCCTTATATATTTTCCTAATTCTTTTGTACTCTTCCTAAAAGCTTATCTATAAAGTCTCTTCCTTCAACCTCTGATATTATAATTTCTATTTTCAGTCTTTGCTTGAGTTCATCTAGAGTAATATTATCCAGAAAAATGTCTTCATCAGCTTTCATCATACTTCTTGGTATAATTAGCTCTTCCCCAAGGTTCTTATCCTTTAACTGCTTTTCAATATCACTAGCTGTTATTAATCCAGCTACTGTTATGGTTTCGCCAAAAAACTCGTTGCTAATCATATGCACATCAATTTTTAGCCCTTCAAATTCTTTCATGATGAGCTTAGCCATACTATTTATAAACTCAAAAGCGCTTTTTCCTGTCGCTATAGAAATATGCCTATTTATAGGAAATTTAGGTGTTTTTTCAAGCTCTTCATAAATTTCATGTTCTAATTTCGATATAAGCCCAACTCCATTTTCTAATTGCACATAGCCTTCATAAGCTTCTTTTGTTGGAAGATTTCTATTTGCCATCACATAAAATTCATCAGATAGAAAAGCAAACCTAGTTCCTAATTTATCCAATAGCTCATTTTGAATTTTTTCAATCTGATTTATAACCTCGTTTGCTGATTCTTTATCAAAAATTTCAATCTTGCATAAATTTTCTCTATACTTTGTTATTCCTATTGGAACTATAGCAACACTGTTAAGCTGAGGATATAGGCTAGCTAAATCATTTATGGTTTTATCTAGCTCCTCTTTGTCATTTACATCTGGCACAAGTACAATTTGAGCATTCATAGTTATGTCTGCAGTCTTAAGTCGTTTCATTTTATCCAGTACATCTCCTGCAAATCTATTGCCAAGCATATTTGCTCTAAGTATTGGATTTGTTGTGTGTACAGACACATTTACTGGGCTTATTCTATATTTTATCATTTTATCAATTTCTTTATCGCCCATATTTGTCATAGTTATAAAATTCCCCTGCAAAAACGAAAGCCTAGAATCATCATCTTTAAAGTATAGTGTTTCTCTCATACCCTCTGGAAGCTGATCTATAAAGCAAAAAATACATTTATTTCTACAGGTTTTAACTGAATCTATAATTGGATTTTCAAATTCTAAGCCCAAGGCTTCATCTATATCCTTATCAATTTCATATATAATATGTTCTCCAGATTGCTTTTCTATTTCAAGCTCAATATATTCATCAGCTTCAAGAAACTGATATTCTATTATATCTTCAATTTTTTGCGCATTTATTGCAACTAAGATATCTCCTACTTCTATTTCCAGTTCCTCTGCAATAGAATCTGGCTCTATTTTAGTTATTTTGTTTTCAAACTTCATTTTTTTTAGTTCCACATTCATCCACTCCAATATTCAACTACATACTAATATACCACACTAGCGCCCTTTTGGCATTAATGCAAAAAAAGACTCCAATAAACTCAATCGTTATTTGGAGTCATCTTTATCGTTTTTTGGAAATTCAATAATAAATTTACTTCCCTTATTAAGCTCACTATGAACTTTTATATTACCATTTAAGTTTAACACTATATGCTTTACAATTGCAAGCCCCAAACCTGTTCCTCCGACTTTTTTGCTTCTAGCTTTATCTACTCTATAGAATCTCTCAAAAATTCTATCAATATCTTCACTTGGTATACCTATTCCATCATCTTCAACCGAGAAAAGAATCTTTTTAGAATCCTCAAGCAGTGTCAGCCTTACAAAGCCTTCTTCCTTAGAATATTTTATAGCATTGTCGATAAGATTCAGTATCAGCTGCTTCATCAAATCAGGATTGGATTTTAAATAAATCTCATTGTCCATAGGGCTGAACTCTATAGTTACATTTTTGTCCTTTATTGTTTCAGAAACTAAATTTATACATTCATTTATTATATCAGCCAAGTTTACTGGTTCATTTGAATAATGGCTTTTGTTGCCTTCAATAAAAGATAGTATAAGTATATCATCAATTAATCTTTGAAGCCTATTGGATTCAACCTCAATTATATCTAAGAATTTTGTTCTCATAGCTTTATTAATTCCAGCATTTGATTTTAAAGTTTCGACAAAGCCATTTATTGAAGTTAGTGGAGTTTTGAGCTCATGAGTAACATTTGCAACAAAATCACTTCTAATTGTTTCAAGCTTTATTCTCTCTGTTATGTCTTCGATATTTACTATAGCACCTATTACAATCTTATCATTGTCATCGAGTCTAATTGGGTCTACATTTATTTTATAATCAACCGTTCCAAGATGAAGCTGGGTATGCGCTCTTTCTCTTTTATGAAACAAATCCAAAATACATAAAAGCAATCTCTGATCCTTTACTATCATTTCGAAAGGTCTTCCTTCGTAATCAGTTTCATGGTAATCAAAGATATTTTTAGCTGCCTTATTCATAAGAAGTACATTTTGTTCTTTATCTATTGCAACTATACCATTTGATATGCTTTTTAATATTGCTTTAAGCTTTGAGTTTCTATCTTTGAGTGTTTCTATATTACCATATATTTCTTTAGTCATAAGGTTAAAGCTTTTTCCAGCCTTACCTAAATCTCCAGAAAATGATGAATTTATCTGGGCCATATAATTTCCCTTAGTTACTTCATCATAAGCTTTTCCTAGCTCTTTTACATATCTTCTAAGTGAAAGAGTATACTTGCCCATTAGAATAGTCGCTGCTGCTAACAGAAAAACTAAAACATTCATAATGGCTTCCATTGTCATTTTATCTTATACCCCACTCCTCTTATAGTTTCTATATACTGAGGTTTTTTATCGTTATCCTCTATTTTTTTTCTCAAATGCCTTATGTGGACATCTACAGTTCTAGTTTCTCCAAAATATTCATATCCCCATATTTTATCTAGAAGATAATTTCTAGTTAGAACCTTTCCTCTGTTTAACGCAAGAAGCTTTAATAATTCAAACTCCTTTAGGGTTAAATCAATTTTCTCATTTCTTTTAAAAACCTCATAATTTTCCATGTCAATATAAAGCTCACCTATTTCTAAGCTTGTGTCCATAATAGGCTGGCTCGGAGCTGCATATCTTCTAGTGACAGCTTTTACTCTAGCCATCAATTCCTTTATGGAAAATGGCTTAGTGATATAATCATCAGCACCTAGCTCAAGGCCATAAATTTTGTCTTTTTCCATATTTTTAGCTGTAAGCATGATTATTGGTGTATCTTTTAACTCTTCATCTTCTCTTATCTTACTGCAAACCTTTGTCCCGTCCATAATAGGTAGCATCAAATCGAGTAAAATTAATGCTGGTTTTATATCCTTTGCTTTTTTTAAAGCTTCTTCTCCATCGTAGGCATATTCAACTTCGTATCCTTTAAGCTCCATATTAAACTTCAGAAGCTCAACTATATTTTCTTCGTCATCTACAATTAATACTTTTTTATTCATAGTCTACCTCCATGCTATTTTCCAATCACCCTAGCACAAGTATATATGAAAATTAACCTTCTTTTGTAAAACTCATGTTAAGTTTGTAAATAAATATTAGCTATTTTTTGCTTTTTTCCTCTATTATATTTTTCAGTTCATCCAAAAAGCTATTCACATCCTTGAACTGCCTATATACAGAAGCAAATCTAACATAGCTTACTTCATCTATATCTTTGAGTTTATCCATAACTAGATTTCCAATTTCTTCACTGGAAATTTCTCTTTGCATCATATTTACTATTTCTTTTTCTATATCAGTAACTATATTTTCCATCTGCTTTATTGATATCGGTCTTTTTTCACAGGATCTAATTATTCCCTTTAAAATTTTTTCTCTGTCAAAGAACTCTCTTGCTCCATCTTTTTTAACTACCATTACATTTACTTGCTCAATTTTCTCATAGGTAGTAAATCTTCTTTTACAATTTTCACATTCTCTTCTTCGTCTTATGGAATTGCCTTCCTCAATAGGTCGTGAATCAACAACCTTTGATGTATCAAAATCACAGTAAGGGCATTTCATTTCATCCACCTCAAAATTTTTAAATTGGTAAAGAAAAAAGTCTACTCAAAATGAGACAGACTTTTTCAGGTCATGTATAAAGCTTATTTCTTGTTGGTTCTAACTAACCACGGAGGAAGCTCAAGACTTTCTACTTCTTCCTTTGTTTCTTCCTCTTCTGCTATTATTTCCTCCTCGGCCACTTCGGCCTCATCTAGCAGATTAAAGGTCTTTGATTCCAATCCTCCTGGATGTCCATCAAATCCTGTAGCTATAACAGTGATGCTTATTTCATCTCCTGCATCCTCACTATAAGCCGTTCCAACTATTATCTCAGAATCATCTCTATTTACAGCTTCAGTAATAAACTTAGAAGCTTCATTAAACTCGTGTATTGTAAAAGTATCCTTAGATGCAGTAACATTTAGTAGCACAGCTTTTGCACCCTTAACAGTAGTCTCAAGTAATGGACTATGAATAGCTGCTTTTGCAGCTTCAAGAGCTCTGTTTTCTCCCTTAGCTTTTCCAGTACCCATATGGGCAATTCCTCTGTCAAGCATCGTAGTTCTAACATCTGCAAAGTCTACGTTGATAAGTCCAGGTACTTTAATTATGTCTGTAATACCCTTAACGCCTTGCTTAAGTACTTCATTTGCCATTTCAAAAGCGTCTTCCATTTTTGTATCTTTAGAACAGATTTCTAATATTCTGTCGTTTGGTATAACAATTAAGGTATCAACATTTTTCTTAAGTTCGTCAATTCCCTTTTCTGCTTTTTTCATTTTTTGAGGTCCTTCAAAAAAGAACGGCTTTGTAACTATTCCTACTGTAAGTATATTTAATTCTTTTGCTATTCTAGCTACAACAGGAGCTGCTCCAGTTCCTGTTCCGCCTCCCATACCTGCAGTAATAAAAATCATATCTGTACCGTCTAGAGAATTTTTGATATCCTCAATACTCTCCTCAGCAGCTTTTTGTCCAATTTCAGGATTGGCTCCTGCACCTAACCCTCTAGTTAGCTTTTCTCCAATTTGAAGTTTTGATTCAGCTTCTGATTTGTTAAGAGCCTGAGAGTCTGTGTTAACAGCTATATATTCAACCCCTACTATTCCTGCATGAATCATTCTGTTAACAGCGTTTCCTCCGCCGCCGCCAACCCCTACTATTCTTATTTTTTCTTTGCTGTCATTGGTACTAATATCAAATTGTAGCATGGCATGCCCTCCTAAAATTAACTATTCGTCATTTTAATACTTTTATTATAATCTATAAACTAGTATTTGCGCAAAATAATATATAATTTATTTTAACTTATTCTAGTTCTTTTGTCATTGTTCTCTTTTTTGATGAGTAAAGTTTATTAAAAATAAGTCTTCTTATAGATGCAAAATTTTGGAATAGCCTTCCACCAAACACAATAATAGGCGCATAATACAAAGGTACTCCTAGCCTATCTCCAAGGTAAGCTAAAAATCCAGCTAGTATTGCATTAGTAAAAAAACCTGTGATGAACATAAGATTATCATAGGTATTTTCCATAGATGACCTTATAGCACCAAAAACCGAATCCATCGCAGCAAGTATTGCTACTGAAACGTAAAGTGAATAGTTATCAGGGTAAGTAAATGGCACATAGTAACCAACTACAACACCTAGTGCTAATCCAATAATAGCCCAAATCATCACTGTGCCTCCTTTAGATATTTAAAATTAATAGTCTTGCTGTATTTAGGTATAGTTAAGCTTTCTTCTGTAAAAAAATCTATTCCTATGCCATAAACACTTTTTAGTAAGTAGGCATATGAATCTGGCGCAGTAATAGCTTGCTTCATTTCATCTAGAGGCCCAGTGGCTGCAATCACAAAAGGCTGCCCAAAGGTCTTTCCATTTATAGTAATTGTAGGTCCACTGCATCTTATCTCAGACATAAAAAGAAGTCGTTGTCCATTTACTGATAGCGCCTCAGCTCCTGCAAGCTTGAGGTCATTTATTATATGAAGCACGTCTTGGTCGTGCACGATTATATTATTTGGGTTTTCTCCATCTTTTATTTCTCTATCACTATCTCTGATTTCTACTACAATTCCTCTGCCCTTAATATCCGTGCTTCCAGATATGTCAGCCATCATAAGCTTCTGTTCTTGTAGTACTGGAACTATTGAGCCACTATTGTCAAGCTCATCTTCATAGCGTTTGTACTCATCTTCTTTTTGCTTAATTAAATTATTAAGATTTATAATTTCGTTTTTTTCTACTTCAATCTGCTTCTCTATTTCTTGGATTGACTTTAAGGTGACTAATCCATGAGTAGAACTAACACTTTTTATTTGAAGCACTAAAATAATACCCAGTAGAAAAGTCATAAAAACCAACATATTTATTTTTGTTTTATTACCCGACATTTTCTCACCCTTAATTTTCTACTGGCATAGAGTATTTAAACTCAACATTTTTTGTGAACCTTGGCAATTTCAGCTCTGGTTTTTTTTCTATACTGGCATTTATATTATAGTGTTTTCGAATTTCCCATAAAACCCCATATCTTAAGTTTAATGCCGATTCCATAGTATCCGGATTCCCTACTGCTCTTATTTCATAAGGCTCAAAAATAGGATTCCCATTGACATAAAGCTTATCTCCAACTAGCTGAAAAAAAGTAGTATTTACATAACGTTCTTCATTTATGGCAATGCCTTCTGCTCCTGAAGCATTTAGCTTATTGATAACCGAAAGTAAAAGCTCATAATTATATGTAAGTAGAGCTGTTTGCTGAGATTCTTGATCTGAGGATTGAAATTTAATTACGATTCCTGGTCCAATAGCTTCCTTTTGACCTAGCATGAGCTCAAATTTATCAATTTCCTTTCTTAGCTCCTGCTCCATATAATCCTCTTGAAGTTCAGAATCCTTTAGCTCCTTGGCTTTCAATTCTAATGCCTGTAGCTCTTGTTCTAGACCTAGTTTTTTGTCTCTAAGAGATTTAAGCTCAGATTGAAGCTGTCTGGACTTTTGAGACGAAGCTACCCCACCGGTCAAGTCATCTATACTCTTAAGCTGTAGGGCAATTGTAATACCAATTATAAAGCTAAAAATAAGAAAAATTAACTTTTCCTTTTTCATACTAAATCTATCCTTCCCTATACACAGGATTGCTATTATATCTCATATCAATTACTCCATAGTGGATTCCCTTAGTGTGCAAGTCCACCAAAATCTTATTTAGTCTAAGCATCTTGTCATTAAGTCCACTTCCGTCACCTAGAAGCACCGTTATACCATTTGAGGTTGTCATATATATATTTTCTAGATTCTTTAAGTTTATGTCGGATATGCTCTCAAGTAATCTTGCATTTTGAGAAACTGAAATCATACTGAGTATAGCTGTAAATTGCTCTTCATTTTCTATTGGGATTTTCTTTCCTAGCTGAACTTTCACAGGCTTTATTCCACTGATTATTGGTTTTTGCATAGCTGCAACATCTGTTTGGATTTTAAGGACAACTCCTTCTTCATCTATTATTGCATAGCCTCCAGTAACAGGTATAATAGCTGACTCAAATCTCTGCTTTATTGAAAAAACAAGTGTCTTTGGAAATTTTCTTTTAATTTTTATATCTTTTATATATGGATTGCTTTTTATGTTTCCTTCTGCTGCCTTCAGGCTAATTTTATAAATATTATTATCCTGGTCTATTTTAGAAAGCTCTAATATTTCTTTTTTTGATAGGCTTGTTTCTCCTAATATAATTGCATTCTCAAAATAAAAATAAGGTAGAAATAAATAGCCAAAAACAGTCAGAATCAAGAATGCAAATATGCCTATAATTATTTTTTTTTTGCTTATATTAATTCTTTCCATATTATTCACTTTTCTTCATCAAAATATTATAAATCAGTTGAGCAGGATTTTCCTTAGATAAGCTTAAGCTATTTTCTTCCATGGCTTGTCTAAGCTTCTCATCTTCCATAATACTATATAGTTTTTCCCTAAGTACCTCAGCTGAAAGCTCATCCTCTAATATGCAAAATCCAGCTCCAGCGCTTTCAATTGTTTTTGCATTGTACTCTTGATGATTTTCTGCAGTATATTTTTTAGGAATTACTATACTAGGCTTTCCAAGGTAATTGACTTCAGCCAGCGTTATAGCACCAGCACTACACACAATAACGTCTGCTGCTGCCATATAAGTACCCATATTTTCTATATATGGATATATTTTTATATTTTCTTTGTAATCTTCAATATTAAAGCCTTCGGCAAAGGTGTCATAATGGAACTTGCCTGTAGCATGTATCACAACTACATCCTTAGTAACAAATTGTGGGATCATATCTCTTATCGCTTTATTAAGACTCTTAGATCCTCCGCTTCCTCCAACACTTAGTAGAATAAAGCTTTCTTGTTTTAAGTTAAGCTTTTCTCTAGCTTCAGATTTTGTCATAGAAAAATTTTCATTTCTAACTGGATTTCCAACGAACACAGGGTTACTCTTAGAATCAAAAAACTTCTTTGCCTCTTCAAAGCCTAAAAAAACATTATTGACTTTTTTCCCAAGTAGCTTATTTGTTATTCCTGGAAAAACATTTTGCTCATGTATAGCAGTTCTTATACCCATAAGCGCAGCCATCATAACAACAGGACCAGAAACATATCCTCCTGTACCTATTACAATATCTGGTTTTTCTTCTTTCAAAATTTTTCTCACTCTAGAAATAGAGCTTATAAGCTTATATGAACGTTTTATATTTTCTAAAGAAAGCTTACGTTGAAATCCCTTTACTTCAATAGGTACGAATTTGTATCCATAGCTAGGCACAATAGATTCTTCTAGGCTATTTGGCGTTCCTATATAGGTCACTTCGCAGTCTGGATTATTTACCTTAAAAGAATTTGCTATGGATAGAGCTGGATAGATATGTCCTCCAGTTCCTCCCCCTGAAACTATTACTTTCATTAAATTTTCTCCTTTATTTCAATATCTCATATTATATATAAAATTTTATTACATTATTTTGAGTATCTAGACACATTTAGTATTATGCCCATAGCACACATAAAAATCACCAGTGATGTTCCTCCATAGCTTATAAATGGCAGTGGCAATCCTGTATTTGGTATAGAAGAGGTTGCAACTCCAATATTAATAAGCACCTGAATTCCTATCTGAAGAGTTATACCAGCAACTAGCATAGAAGAAAACATATCAGGAGCTTTCACAACAAGCTGAAGACATCTTAGAATTAGAAATGCAAATAATATAAGTACAAAAATACCTCCTATGTATCCCAGCTCTTCTCCTATAATTGCAAATATAAAATCATTTTGTGGCTCTGGAAGATAAAAGAACTTTTGTCTGCTTTTGCCTAGACCTAGTCCGAAAATCCCTCCTGAACCAAGAGCATAAAGAGATTGAATTACTTGATAACCATTTCCAAGAGGATCTTTAAATGGATCTAGAAATGTAGTAAATCGCTTCAACCTATAGGGTTCAAATAAAATCAGAAGTATGATTCCAAATATTCCCATTCCAGCTATCCCTAATACGTAGATATAATGCATCCCTGCAATAAAAAGCATTCCAAAGGTTACAAACAAAATAGTAACGCTAGTTGATAAATCTGGCTGAATTATTATTAACAAAACCGATAGTCCTACATAAATAAATGGCTGAATTATAGTGCTGGGATTATTTATTAGGTTTTTTCTATTGCTTATGATTGTAGCTGTCATTATAATACAAGCAAACTTAGTAACCTCTGATGTCATCAAAGTAGAAAAACCAATATCAAGCCATCTCTTAGCATAATTTAATTCTATTCCTAGTGGCGAAAATCTTGTCATCAGCAATAATAAAATATTTACGCCCATAAGGGGAAGGGCAAATTTTTTATAAACTTTATAATTAATTTTTGATACGAATAGCATTCCGGCAAAGCCTATTATCGAAAATACAATATTTTTTTTAAGGAAAAATAAAGGGTCATTATGTTTGACCCCTGATTGAACATAGCTCGCACTAAAAACCATTATGGTACCGAATAAAACTAAAATACCTGTAAGAGAAAATATCCAAGCATCAAAATTTCCTGAAGATTTTCTTATGTTTTTTTCCATAATTACCACCCATATTATTTTTAGGAAATATGATTATTTAAAAAACCAAGGATTGCTACTCAGCCACAGAAGTCTTTCCCTTTAACTATAAGCTAAGTACACAGTTTTTAAAATCTTTTCCTCTATGCTCAAAGCTTTCATACATGTCCCAGCTAGCACATGCAGGGGAAAGCAGTACAGTATCTCCTTCTTTAGCCTTTAAAAAAGCCACATCTACTGCTTGTTTCATATCCTCTACTTTAGTAATGTTTACTAAGCCTTTTGAAATCGCAGTTTTTTCTATAACATCCTTTGTTTCTCCTAGCAAAATAAGGTGCTTGACTTTTGGAATGCATGAATCAATAAAGCTTGAGTAATCACTTTGCTTGTCCATTCCTCCAGCTATTAAAATAACAGGTGTATTCATAGCTTCTAAAGCCTTAATTGATGAATCTGGATTTGTGGCTTTTGAATCGTTTATGTAATTTACATCGTTGTAAGTTCTAACAAGCTCTAATCTATGCTCTACGCCTCTAAAATTCATTACTTCCTGTTTTATGATAGATTTATCTATCCCTGCTAGTACCGCTATCGATACAGCAGCTAGAACATTTTCCAAATTATGTTGACCAAGAAGTAAAATATCTTTCACATCCATAATATACTCTTTAGTATTGCCAATACAAGCAACTATTTGCTCATTTTCAACAAAAATTCCTTCTTTTAGAATTTCCCTTCTGCTGAAATAAATTATTTTAGGTTTAATTTCAGATTGACTTAGTCTAAGCAGTTCATCATCATAATTTAAAACGAGAAATTCATCAGATGATTGATTTTCAAAAATCCTAAATTTAGCTTTCATATACTCGCTCATAGTCTTATGCCTATTTAGATGATCCTCAGTAATGTTTAGAATAGCTGAAATATATGGTCTAAACGTCTTAATTGACTCAAGCTGAAAGCTAGAAAGCTCTGTAATTAAAAAAGTATCAGCGTCTGATACAACTGCCTGCTCAAGTGCGGGATATCCAATATTTCCAACTACCTTCGTATCTGATTTATATGCCTTAAATATATCCCCAACCAAAGTAGTCGTTGTGGTCTTACCATTAGTCCCTGTAATTCCAACAAATCTGCCCTTGCCATATCTATATGAAAGCTCAATTTCACCTGTTACTTCAATATTTCTTGATATAAATTTTTTTACAAACTCTAGGTCAAGCGAAATTCCAGGAGACATGACAACCATATCAGCTTCTTCATCTCCAGTAGGATTCTTCCCTAAGTTAAAAATTACATTTTTATTTGAAGAAAGTTTAGCTATTTTATCAGAATCATAATCTGTTTTAGAATCAAAAACTTGAATATTTACATCCTGATTAATAAAATAGTCTAAAACACAAAAGCCTGTTTTTCCAAGTCCCACAATTATTATATTGTTTTTCATAGAAGTTCTCCTTTATATCGCAAATATTCCTATAAAGCATAAAACAATAGTCACCAAATAAAAAACCTTAACTACCTTAGTTTCTTTCCATCCAGAAAGCTCAAAATGATGGTGAATAGGGCTCATCTTAAACACTCTTTTCTTAAACACTTTGAATGAAAACACTTGAATGATTACCGATAAGCTCTCTGCAAAATAAATAAAACCTACTATAGGTACAAGTAGTGATAGATTTAATATAACTGCTGCGGCTGCAACTGCTCCTCCAAGTGCCATAGAGCCAGTATCACCCATAAAGACCTTGGCCGGAAATCTATTAACTCTTAAAAAGCCTACACAGCCTCCTGAAACAGCAGCCATAAAAATCGCCAAATGACCATAGCCTGTATAAATCGCCATCAAAGTAAAAAAGGTTGCTACTACAAAGGTTATACTGCTTGCTAGTCCATCTAATCCGTCTGTTAAGTTTACGCTATTTGTGATAGCTATTATTACAAATACGAGAAATGGTACATATAATATTCCTAAATCTAAAGTAATGTCCCTAAAAAATGGAACTATAAGCTGTGTTCCCATAGGGCTTGTATTTTTTTGATAAATCGCTAAAATAATTGCAAATACAAATTGAAGTATTATTTTTTGATATGCCCTAAGTCCCAGCGAGCGCTTAAGTACAACCTTAATATAATCATCTAAAAATCCAACTAATCCAAATAAAAGCATAAAGCTTAGAGCAAACCAAATTTCATTGCTATATCTACCGGATATTATCACAGTAAGCACAACAGAAATAATAAAAATAATTCCACCCATTGTTGGGGTACCATTTTTAACTAGGTGAGATGCTGGACCATCCTCGCGTATGGTTTGTCCAAATTTTAATTTTTTTAACATAGGAAGTAGCATTGGCCCTATAATATATGCTATTCCAAATGAAATAATAAATGCTAAAATAATCTTAAAATCAAAGAAATAACTCAAAATTTAACCCTCCATATTATCATCAGTTAAGGCAGAAAATATTTCATCAAGCTTCATGCCTCTTGACCCTTTTAAAAGTATTGTATCACCGTATTTTATTATACGCTTTATTTCCTCAATTGCTATATTATTATCAATAAAATGATATTTTCTTTTATCGGTATTTTCATCTATACTAAAATTATCAAAAGCATGCTTCATCTGGCTTCCAATAAAAAATACTAAATCAAATTTTTCACTTGCAAGTCTTCCTATTCTTTCATGCGCGGGTACTGAAAATTCACCAAGCTCGAGCATATCTCCAAGAATTGCAATTCTTCTGCCTCTAGCATAGCTCTCAAAAGATGTTATAACAGCTTCCATAGATTCTGGATTTGCGTTATATGAATCATTGATATATTTAATATTATTTTTTTCTAAAATTTGCATTCTAAGCTTTGAAGGCTGAAATTTCATAAGTCCAGCTTGAATTTTCTCAGTAGGAATTTTATAAATCAATCCAGCTGCTATAGCGCTTAGAGCATTGCTTACATTGTGTAGGCCTATTGCAGGAAGGGTAAACCTTCTATTTATTCCCATACCAGTAACCCAAAATTCACTTTGCCCATCTATTGCCTTATAGTCACTTGCTCTTAACTGACACTCTCCACTGAATCCATATTTAATTAAATTAAATTTATATTCATTTTCTGATAGAGAAGTCAGATATTTGTCATCGCCATTTACTATCAAGTAGTCATCATTGTTCAAGTAATTTGAAATTTCCATTTTAGCCTTAAAAATATTTTCTTGGCTTTTCAATATCTCAATGTGACAAGAACCAATATTTGTTATTATTGCTATATTCGGCCTTACAAGCTGAGCTAAATAATCAATCTCTCCAAGAGCCGACATTCCCATTTCAAAAATAGCTGCCTCATACTCATTATCTATATTCAGTGCTGTAAGAGGAAGGCCTATCTCATTGTTATAGTTTCCATCTGTCCTGTGTGTAGAAAAATGCTCGTTAAACACGTAGTATAGCATATCCTTTGTTGTAGTTTTTCCGCTACTTCCAGTAACCGCTAGTTTTTTTATATCAAATTGCATCAAGTAATTTTTTGCTATATTTCCAAGTGCAATTACAGTATCCTCAACTGTTATTACTTCTTTATGTGAAGACTGTCTATTTGATAAAACAACACTAGCTTTATTATTTATTGCTTGCTCTATAAAATCATTCCCATCAAAATTTTCACCTTTTATTGCTATGTAGCAGTCATTTTCTTGAATTTTTCTGCTATCTGTTACCACATTAGCAATCTCAGGATTATAATCCTTGAAATTATTTTCTCCACTAGTCCACGATAAAATTTGATTTTTTGTAAGCTTAATCATAATACTCTCCTATTCGACTAATCTATAAAACTTCTAAAGGCAATGCCAAGGGCATTGCCTATTCAAACTCCACACTAGCCATGTTGCCTTTTTTAACCATAGTACCTGCACTTGGCATTTGCTTTACAGCTTTTCCTGAACCTACAGGTGTAAATTCAATACCCATATTTTTTAGAAGCTCAGTGACCTCTTTTACAGTTTTCCCACTCAAATCAGGCATAATAATCGTCTCATCCGTCGATGATCCAATATATAGCATAACTGAAGACCCCTGTGGAACTTTATCTCCAGGTTTTGGGAAGGAATCGATTACTATTCCAGATGTATCAATCTCTTGCTGAGCATCCAGAACATGTCCTATTCCTAGCTTCTCAAGTTCGATTGCTACTTCAGAGTATTTTCTATTTCTAATTTCAGGTATTACAATTTTTGAGTCATTATTTTCAATTACAGCTTGGGCATTTGGCTTTACTCCTAAATACCTAAGTATATCCTGCATTATTTGACGAACTACAGGACCCGAAACTGTACTTCCAAAATAAGAAGCTCCTTTAGGCTCATCCACTATTACTAGCAAAGCCACTTGAGGATCTTCAATAGGAGCAACAGCAGCAAAGGAAGCTATGTAGTATCCGCTTTGATATTTTCCATCTATAACCTTTTGAGCTGTTCCAGTTTTTCCGCCAATTCTATATCCATCTATTTTTGTAGCTGACCCAGAACCGTTAGCTACAACAGATTCCATAATTGCAAGCATTTGGTCTGCAGTGGTTTTAGATACAGCTCTTTTAACTACCTCAGGCTCAAATGACTCAACTATTTCACCATTTTCATCTGTAACCTCTTTTACAATTCTAGGCTTCATAAGCTTTCCATCATTTGCAACTGCGGAAATTGCACTTACCATTTGGATTGGTGTGACAGATATACTCTGTCCAAAAGAAGTAGTAGCTAGCTCTACAGGCCCCATCTTAGAAACTGTATACTGCATTCCAACTCCTTCGCCTGGAAGCGCTATACCAGTAGGCTTTCCAAACCCAAAAGCAGTGATATATTCAGTGAATTTTTGGGCTCCTAATCTTTGTGCAATCTGTATAAAAGTTGAGTTTACGGACTGCTCTACTGCTTTAGTAAAAGTTATGCTACCAAATGGCTTACTAGTCCAGTTTTTTATCTTTCTTCCAGCAACCTCGGTGTAACCTATATCGTTAAACCACTCTTCTGGATACACAAGCCCTTCTTCTAAGGCTGCAGATGCAGTTACAACTTTAAATGGAGACCCTGGTTCATATATGTCATTTACAGCAGGATTTCTCCACATAGTATAGAGCTCTTTGAGCTTTTCCTCATCGCTTAGAGCTGCATCAATTTTTTCTTGAAACAATGGATAAAGTGGAGTTCTAGAATCATTCGGGTCATAATCAGGCTTTGATACCATCCCTAGGATGTCTCCTGTTTGTGGATCCATTGCAATTGCAATAACTCTCTTGGCATTGTTATCTACAAGCGCCTGCTCGACAGCTCTTTCCATGTGATGCTGAATAACCTCATCAATTGTCAAGATTAGATTTCTTCCATTCACTGGTTCATTATAGCTTAAGCTATTTGTCGATATCTCCCTATTTCTTGCATCCTTGATGAAAATTTCTCTTCCTGGAATACCCTTTAAATAAGTGTTAAAGGATGCCTCTACTCCTGCAAGTCCAACATTTTCGTTAGATACATGGCCTATTACGTATGAAGCAAATTTTCCATAAGGATAGTACCTTCTACTTGACTGTTCAAACCAAATTCCTGATATCTTGGCTTCCCTTATTTTTTTTACTTTATCCGAATCTATATTTTTTGCAAGTGCAAACCTCTTTTTGCCAGAACTCAAGCTTTTTTTGATTTCTTCCTTATCAAGCTCAAGTATTTTTGACAAAGTTTCTATCGCAGCATCTTTTTCAGAGTCTTTAATATTGTCAGGCTCAATCCACAAATCATTTTTAGGAACACTTACTGCTAGTTCTTTACCAGTTCTGTCGTATATTATCCCTCTCATGGGATAGATTACAGTGTCCTTATATTGCTGCTTCATGGCTTCCTGAGAATATGTAGGTCCTGCTACTATTTGTATATACCCTAATCTAACTATCAAAGCAAAGATAGCTGTAAGAAAAAGAAATGCTGAAATTTTAATTCTAGTTTTTTTTATATCAACTACTTTTTTAGCCAATTATCTCACTCTTTCTAATCTATCTCTATATATACGATTTGGTCATCGCTAGGATACTGCATCTGAAGCTGTTCCATTGCTATCTTTTCAATTACATCACTTCTGTTCGAGTGCTCTAGCTGTACTTCTATTTCCTTTTTCTGGTTCTTTATCTCATCTAAATCACGAGTCAAGGTATTAATTTCATATTTGAGTTCCGAAATTATAGAATATCTAAACATAAGCGAGCCAAACAAAACGCCTACAAAACACAAGGAAAGCCCTAAAACAGAAATTAAGATTCTAGTTCTTACAGTTTTTTTATCTAATTTTTTTCTTTTCTTTACTATTTTTTTTCTTGGAGAGCTTTCCCTTACCTTAGGCTTATCAATATTATTTCTTTCTCTAGATGATTCGTAGTGAGAACCATAGCTTACTGGCTCTTTTCTCTCATATGAAGTATTTGATGATTCTTTCTTAGGAAAATCCTTTCTAGGATTATCTTTTCTTGTAGAGTGCGAACCTGAGTATTTTTGTAAACTTCGGCTTTTATAATTTGAGTCCGTATCTTTTTTCATACAATCCTCCCAGCCTTAGAGCTTTCTTGCCGCTCTTAACTTTGCACTTCTTGACCTAGGATTCATTTCCACTTCATTTTCACTAGGAAGTATAGGTTTTCTAGTTATAATTTCAACTATTTGCTTAGAATTACAGATGCATACTGGAAACTCAGGTGGACAAGTGCAGCTATATTGTAATTTTTTAAACACATTTTTAACTATTCTATCTTCAAGAGAGTGAAATGTAATTACTGCTAAAACGCCGCCCTCATTCATCATCTCCACAGCTGCAAGCAATGTCTTTTCTATTACATCTAGCTCTCTATTAACTTCAATCCTAATAGCTTGGAAGGTTCTTTTCGCAGGGTGCTGGTTTTCATCCCTCATCTTCTTTGGTATAGCGGCTTTTATAGCATCTACTAGCTCAAAGGTCGTTCTTATTGGCATAGTTGCTCTTCTTTCAACAATAAGCTTTGCAATTCTAGCCGACCAATTTTCTTCGCCATAATCCTTAATAACCCGCTTAAGCTCAGCTTCAGAGTATGTGTTAACAACATCGTATGCAGAAAGCTCTGCATTATTGTCCATTCTCATATCTAGTGGCGCATCTTGCATATAAGAAAAGCCTCTTTCTGGAACATCTAGCTGATGAGAGGATACTCCCAGATCCACTAAAAATCCATCTATGCTTTCAATGCCTAATTTATTAAGCTCTTCTCTTAAATTTTCAAAATTGCTATGAACAAGTATAGTCTTATCCATAAAATCCTTTAACTTTTCCTTTGCCGCAGAAATAGCATTGATGTCTTGATCAAAACAAATAAGCTTTCCTGAAGTAAGCTTTTTTACGATTTCAAGAGAATGACCTGCTCCTCCCAAGGTACCATCGACATATATTCCATCTGGCTTTATATCTAATATGTCAACAGCTTCATTTAGTAACACAGTTACATGTTTAAATTCCACAAGCTTCCTCTCCTACACTCTATTAATTTTCACGATAAGCTGGGCCAACTTTTTTATTTTTGAGTAAATTATATAATAAAATTCCCGAAGCTATCATCAATGCGCTAATCAGCTGAGCCACTCTAAACGACCCAAACATTAAACTATCTGTTCTCAAGCCCTCTATAAAAAATCTTCCTATAGAATACCCTATAAGATATATGCTTGCCATTTGTCCATCGAATTTTTTGTTTTTAAAAATCTTCATAAGAAAAACAAAGATTAGTAGATTCCAGATAGATTCATATAAAAATGTGGGGTGTACTTTTACTCCGTCTACCATTATACCCCAAGGCAAATTAGTAGGTCCTCCGTGGGCTTCTTGGTTGATAAAATTGCCCCATCGGCCTATAGCTTGACCTAAAATCACTGAAGGAGCTACTATGTCTGCCACCTTAAGTACATTCATCTTACGCTTAAAACAAATGATTAGGCCTCCTAAGATTCCTCCTATAAGTCCTCCATGAATGGCCATACCTCCCATTCTTGTATTAAACATCGATAACCAGTTGTCTTGATAAAGCTCTAGATTGAATATTACATAATAAAGCCTAGCTCCAATAACAGCAAGAGGTAAGGCAAGTAGGCTCACATCTAAAATATGGTCTTCTACGAAGCCCTCTTTTTTACCATTTCTAATTGCTAACAGTACACCTATTATCATAGCCGCTGATATGATGACACCATACCAGCGAACTTCCATTCCAAATAAATTAAATGCTACGGGATCCATAATATCCTCCCTTACTTATCTTCTTTTGGCATAATAATTGAAATTACGCTCATATCATTGTCAAAATGTTCTTTGAGTCTTTCATTTAAAGCTTCAATTTCTATAGATTTTAGTACCTCATAATATTCTAGTATATCCATACCCTTAAAATAATATGACAGATAGTTATTGGCAATAAACTCAATTGAGTCAAAAGATTTTATAAAGCTTCCTATTTTTTTCTTTTTAGCTCTTTCAAAATCTGCTTCATCAATTCCTGATATTTTTGCACTTTCTATAGCTGATAATATTTCATGCTTAACTGCTTCTATATCTCTAGTTTCTCCAGATATTATAGTATAGCCATAGTCGATGTGCTCTGTGTAATCACAGCTTATTCCGCCAAAGACCAATCCTTCTCTGTAAAGTTTATCGTACAACTGGCTTCCTTTTTTGAATAATATATCCAAAATCAGCTCAGTCACTATAGATTTTTTCATAAGGTCCTTTGCGCCCAAAACTGCTGCCTTATCTTTATAACCAATAGAAAACATAGGCACTGATACATCAAGCTGCTCAATAATCTCTTTTTGTCTTACCTCATCAGTTTCTAAAGGCTCAATTCTTTTTATCTCACCATCAAACATAAATTCGTCTTTTACTGTAGATTTTACAATGTTCATAATTTCATCTTTCTCTAGCTCTCCTATGACAAATAAAGCCATGTTGGATGGGCTGTAGAAAGTCTTATAGCAGCTGTAAAGCTCATCTGGAGTAATTTTATAGATGCTTTCAACAGTTCCTGCTATATCTATGCTATTGGCATGTACTTTGTACATAGCCTTTAGCGTGTTAAAAAACAGCTTCCAATCTGGATTATCGTCATACATTTTAATTTCCTGAGCTATTATGCCTTTTTCTTTTTCTACATTTTCTTCCGTAAAATATGGTTCCTGAACATATGAAATCAAATGTCTAAGTCCTTCTTCAAAATTTTCAGTTGAAGAAAAAAGATAAGCCGTCATATTAAAGTTCGTAAATGCATTTGCATTTGCACCAATTTTGGCAAAATCATCAAAAGCATTGCTTCCATCTGGCTGTTCAAACATTTTATGCTCTAAAAAATGTGCTATTCCTTCATTCACTTTTATTTTTTCATTTGTATGTGGGCTTATAAATTCAAGGTCGTTTGAGCCGTAATTTGTCGCTAGTACAGCGTATTTTTTTGTAAAGCCACGTTTTGGCATGAAAAATACGTCCATATTGTTATGAAGTTTTTCATGGTATACATATTCATTCAAAAGTTCACTTTTTATTATTTGCATATATAGTCTCCTACTTAGGTTTAAATTTAATTATTTGATTTTCCTGTCAAGAAATATACTGTATCAAGATATATTTCTTTGCCTACTTCTACAATATCGCTTATTTCTACTTTACTAACAAGACTAATTACATCATCTATCGTTCTATTTGAGTCTTGGATGCTCATGCTGTAGTAGTAATCAGTAAGCGCTGATAAATTATCATTTAAGGATTTAAGGTTATTTATTATGAATTTCTTGCTATTTGTAAGCTCTTCACCTGTAATATTCCCCTGCTTCATATCGTCAAGCTCCTTCGATATTAGCTCAAGAGCTTTATCGTAATCTGAAATTTCTATCCCAGCAGATATAAACATAAGACCCTTAAGCTTTTCTAATGAAGAATATATCGAGTAGCATAAGCTATGCTTTTCTCTCACATTTAAAAATAGCTTTGAATGAGCTCCACTTCCAAAAACTGCAGAAAACATCATAAGATTATAGTATTTTTCATCTTTATAGTCCATGTTTGTTCTGAGTCCTAAAACTAGCTTCCCTTGATTTATATCCATCTCCTCAGTAATATATGAAGCTTCAGGCTTTTTATAAATCTGTTCTTTATCTATTTTTACTAATTCTTTTCTTTCAAAATTAAATTTAGATTTTACTGTCTCAATAATTTCATCTCTGTCAAAGCTTCCTGCGATTACAATATCTATAGGTGAGGTCTCAATTATTTCTTTATAGTGAGAATACAAGCTCTTTTCATCTATTTCTGCCAAATCTTCAATATATCCATCCTCAGATATACTAAAAGGCTCTTGCTTGCACATATGCTCTATACATTTTTCTACAGCATAATGCCCCTTGTTATTTATTTTTGATTTTATATCCTCTTCTAGGATTGTTTTTTCTATATCTACATATTCCTTGACAAATCCGCCGTCCTTTGTAAGTGGATGAAGAATTATCTCCTTTAGCATTGCCAAAGAATCCTCAAATACAGGCTCAGGCAAATACATATCTCCTACGCAGTACATTCTAAAGGAAAGCACTTGCCTTTCTCCCATTTTATCAACCGATACCCCTATTGTACTTCCATACAAATCTTGCAATTTCTTTGCTATTGCTATAGGGTTTGGATATCCAACTGTTGCAGATTTTAGCACTGATGGAATAAGAGAATTCTTTGTAACCTCATCTCTTTTTAGAGGTCTTTTAAGATATACTGTTACTATATTAGTTTTATAATTATCTCTAGGAATGAGCATTAAATTGATCCCATTATTAATATTTATTTTTTCATAGCCCTTCAAGTTTTTGCCTCCTTAAAATATGCAAAATGTAAATTTTATTCTTAATATTATACCCTTTATTAAAGTCTCATTTTATTATTATAGCAAAGAAACGAATTAATAAGTATAATAATGTATTGAAATTTATCGTTCTTCTATAATATAATCAAAATAATGTGCTTGTGTTGATATTTTAAAATTTTAATTATTATATTAAGATGTTTTCACGATAATAAACTTAAGAGAGTAAGGAAGGAAAGATTATATGAAACTTGGAATTGTTGGGCTTCCTAACGTAGGGAAAAGTACTTTATTTAATGCAATAACTCAGGCAGGAGCTGAATCAGCTAACTACCCATTTTGTACTATTGAGCCAAATGTAGGTGTGGTTGCTGTACCAGATGACAGACTTGAAAAATTAGCAGAGCTTTACGAATCAAAAAAATTAGTTCCAACTGCAATTGAATTTTACGATATTGCTGGATTAGTAAAAGGCGCTAGCAAAGGTGAGGGCCTAGGAAACAAATTTTTATCTCATATCAGAGAAGTAGAAGCTATCGTACACGTTGTAAGATGTTTCGAAGATAGCAATGTAGTTCACGTAGATGGTAATGTAAATCCAATAAGAGATATCGAAACTATAAACTTAGAGCTTATATTCTCAGATATGGAAATGCTAGAAAGAAGACTAGCAAAATCACAAAAGGCTGCAAAATCAGATAAAACACTAGCTGCTGAAGTAGACCTAATCAAAACAGTGTTAGATACTTTAGAAAGTGGAAAATCTGCTAGAACACTTGATTTATCTGATGATGAAAAGGCAATAGTAAAATCATTCAATTTACTTAGCTCAAAGCCTATAATATACGTAGCCAACGTATCTGAAGAGGAAGTAGCTGACGATGCTAAGGACAACCCATATGTAAAGCAGGTTCGTGAATTTGCACAAACTGAGGATGCTGAAGTGGTTGTTGTCAGTGCAAAAATAGAAGAAGAAATATCTCAGTTCGATAAAGAAGAAAAAATCGAATTCCTTAAGGATATGGGGCTAGATAAATCTGGTCTTGATAAGCTAATTCAAGCTAGCTACAAGCTACTTGGTTTAATCAGTTTCTTAACTGCTGGACCTATGGAGTCAAGAGCGTGGACTATCAAAGATGGAACTAAAGCTCCACAAGCTGGAGGAAAAATTCACTCTGATATCGAAAGAGGATTTATAAGAGCTGAGACTATATCTTTTGATGATTTAGTAGCTCATGGCGGAAATATGGCATCAGCTAAAGAAAAAGGACTAGTGAGATCAGAAGGTAAGGAATACGTAATGAAAGACGGAGATGTTGTGTTATTTAGATTTAACGTTTAAAATATGAGACCACCCAATCGGGTGGTCATTTTTTTAAGATTGCCTCGTACAATTTATATTTTTGTATTTCACTGCTAGATAAGTTTTATTCTTATTTATCTAAATAATACCCATATAACAATAGACACTAACAAAAGAATAAAAGAACAAGATAATAGTAGTTTGGTTTTCTTTTCAAAAAAATTAAACTTTAGAATAATTTTCTTTATTTTATCTACTATCTGATTTGATTTTTCTTTTTTCAATTTATCTTTTTTAGGCTTATTTTTTCCTTGTGCTTCCATTGTAGGCTGGTCTACTTTAAACGCATTGTCTAAATCACTTTTTTCTTGGTTTTCAAGCGTATCCTCTACCATTTCTTGATAGATCAAATCTGATTTTTGATCATTTTGAATAAAAATATTTATATCGGAATATTTTTCTAATACTTCAGTTTTGCTTCGTTCACAATTCCCACAAACATTAGAATTTTTGTCATTAAAATATCCACATACACATCTCCAGCTTAAATCATTGTTTTGAGCGAGAGATATTGCATCTTCTCCTGCTTTATCCTTAAGCAAGTTTTTTTGCTTACTATCCAAGGCTTCTAAAACAACCATTTCCGAGTTTTCATATTTTAAATCAAGTGCATTTCCATCTTCAAAAAATCCTCTCACAAGAATTATATCTACTTTTCTAGCATCTGAAAATTCACCTGGTATAAAAAACTTGCCAATGCTTCCTATATCACCACTTGGAATCACAAAGTCCTTTTGGCTTATGATATATGTGTCGTTGTTTAATTTTTCTAAAATTGAATTATAAAATACAACCTCATAATCTAGTGCAACTAATGCTCTAGAATGAAGATTCATAACTTCCATTTCTAATTTTAAGTTGCTTTTTATTCCAGATACTTCAGCTGCCATTACCTGAACAAACGAATCTCCACCTACGCTTGCTCCACAGGGTAAAGATATGATTTTTCTTTCCATGCTATCCTCCGTTAATACTAATTTTACCTAAAATCTATATACTTTCTTTCAATCTGATGTATAAATCTACTTGGCTTATTTAGCTCTTTAGCTTGTTCATCTCCCACGCTATAGGTGATATAGAGATTTGATTTTGGCCTTGTAATCGCCACATAAAAAAGCCTTTTTTCTTCTTTTAGCCCTTCTCCAGATTGATTTCTAGAGGATGGAAAATTTTCATCAGTGGCGTTGTAAAGGTATACCGTATTGAATTCTAAGCCTTTTGCTTGATGAACGGTAATAACAGGTACTTGGTCTTTTATATTCAAAAATCTATCTGTATCATTGCCTAGTGAAGCAATTTCTAGTAGCTCAGACAGGGATTCTAATGTCGGCTTATCAGTTTTATCGTATTCTCTAAATATCCTATACAATTCTCTTAATTTAACGAGTTCTACCGATGATTTGCTGTATTTTTCAATAAGTCCAGCTCTTATAAGAGCCTCATGCAGTATATCTTGAGGTCGTTTCTCTTTGCTTAGCTCGGCTAATATCCCTAAGTTTCTAGCAATAGGATAAAAATAATCTTGATACTTTGTGAATACAGCCTGCCTTTTTGCTTGTTTTTCTAGTAGTTTAACAACTACTTTTTCAAGTACCTCTAAGGTACATATCACATCGTCCATAGCATTGTGCGTAGGTGTATGGTTTAATGAAAATTCTTTAAATAAATTTCCTAACTTATAGCTAAAAAATCCTGGGTAGGTTTTTCTTGTAAGTATTAGAGTATCAAATATTTTACTAGATAGCTTGTCTATATTTAAATCGATAGCCTTCATATTTTCTTTTAGGATATTTATGTCATAGCTGACATTATGGCCAACTATTACAGAGTCCTGAGAAAATAAAAGGAAATCTTCAATAGCGCTCTTAGCGTCTACTCCATTTTGAAATAGAAACTCATCTGATATATTATGAATCTTAAATGAATCTCCAACACTATAGTCAATTTTTATAAATCTCTCAAATTTTTGTAGGACTCCATTTTTCCCACCTTTTAAAGCAGCTATTTGAATTATTTTATCTTTTTTTATATCTAGGCCAGTAGTTTCTACGTCAAATACCACTACTTCATTTGATTCAAATGCTTCTAAAAGTTCTAGGTATGGATCTTTTGTTTTATATACCTTCTCATTTAAAAATTGTCCTATTTCAAGGTATGCTTTTTCCTGCTCCTTAGAAAATTTTTCAACTAAATCGGAATTTATTCTTTTCAGGCTCAAAATATCCTTGGGGTTCAACATCAACTTAATATAGGCTAAAGCATTTTTTATTTCTTCTCTACTGAAAAATCTAGTTTTGTCCATCACAAACACTGGTATGTTATTTGATTCTAAATAATCCCCTATAGTTTTAGCATCTTTATTTGTCCTAGCTAAAACAGCTTGATTTGAATATGCCTTATCAGTCTTTTGATTTTCTATTATTTTTGATAATATATACGCATGCTCAGTATTTAAATTCTTAAATCCTCTAACCTTTATTTTTTCTGTATCTTCATAGACATTTTGATTATCTATGCTATTTCCTAAGAAAGATTCTGCCGCTTCTAATATGAGCTTTGTAGAGCGATAATTCTCTTCAAACCTCACCGTGTCATAACCTGGGTTATTAATTTTAAAATCCCTTAAAATCTCATTTGGCTGAGAGCCTCTCCATTCGTATATTGTCTGATGAAGATCACCAAACAAAGCTATATTACCATGTTTTTGAAACAGCGTTTTAATTATTTTGTACTCTATCATATTTGTATCCTGAACTTCATCCAGCTCTATCCATTCAAAATAGCTTTCCCAGCGCTGTCTAATCGAGTCCTGCTTGAAAGCCCCTGAAACTCCTACAACTAAAGATGTGAAGTCCATAAGATTATATGCTTTTAGCTGAGAAACATACGAGTTTAATATTTCTGAGATAGAGTCAGCTAGGTTGCCTAGAGAATATGCTAATCCTCTCTCTTTTATTAGCTCTTCAAAGTATGCTTTTGCATCAAACTTTTTTTCATTTATATATGGAAATTCTCTAGCTTGTCTAATATAATCTACAAACAGCTGCTCTTCCTTAAAATACAAATGGCTTTTATATCCTCTATTTATTATTATATCTCTTATAATTTGTCTAGAATCGTCCTCATCAATAACAATAAAATCCGGACTCAAAAAAAGATTAACAGCCTCTTGTCTTAGGATAAAGCCACAAAGCCCATGAAATGTAGATATTCTAATTTTATTTGCAACATCTCCAATTACAATTTCTAAGCGCTTCTTCATGGATTTAGCGGCTCTGTTTGTAAAGGTAAGTAATAGCATATCTTCGGGCTTTACTCCAGAGATGTATGCATTATATGCCCTAAGTGCTATTACATCTGTTTTGCCTGTACCAGCTGGAGCCATTACAATAAGTGGTCCAAAAACCTTATCGTAAGCTGTCTTTTGCTCTTTATTTAATCTTTCAATATATTTTACAGGATTCATTAAATCATCCTCTCAATTAACCTTATTGTAGTTTTTATATTTTTAATATAGACTCATAATTATAGCAAAAGGAGGTACTATCGTGATTCAAAAAGTATATGAAAATATCTATCTAAACAGTGTAAGATTGCCAAATACCCCTCTTAAGTCTCTCAATAGTTATATTATAACAGATGCTAATCGCGCATTGATAATAGATTCTGGGTTTAATACCCAAATTTCAAGCGAAGATTTTTTCGGTGGAATTAAAGAGCTAGGCATAGATATTAAAAACACTGACTTGTTCTTGACTCATCTTCACGCTGACCATAGTGGCTTAGCTAGCCTATTTCAGCGTGAATCATCTGGTAAAGTATATTCTAGTATCAACGATGCTTCATATATCACAAAGATGATTCAGCATAGCTTTTCAGATTTATTTGTTATGAGTCTAAAACTTTTTGGAATGGAACCATCTGAAGAATTTTTCAGCAGCCATCCTGCAGTTTCATATTGTCCTGATTCAGCAATAGATTTCACTTATGTCAAGCCTAATGATATTATTAAAATAGCAGATTTCGAATTAAATGTCATATCTGTCCCTGGACATACGCCTGACCATATATCTCTGTATGATCCTAATAAGAAAATCTATTTCTCAGGCGATCATATTTTAGATTCTATATCCCCAAACATTGCTTTTTGGGGTGATGAGCATCCTGATATGCTAGGAGAATATCTATCTAGCTTAGATAAAACTTCAGCCTTAGATATAGATATAATATTTCCATCTCACAGAAATATAATCAAGGATTACAAAAGAAGAATAGCTGAAATTAAAGCTCATCACTTCGAAAGGCTAAGTGAAGTGCTAGGACTGCTCGATGAAAATGGTTCAAAAGCAACTGTTATAGAAATAGCTTCGGCTATGCACTGGGACTATAGAGCCGAGATCTTTGACGCGTTTCCAAATGCTCAAAAATGGTTTGCGTGCTCTGAAGCCATGGCACATTTAGAACACCTAAAAAGCATTGGTAAAATAAGTTCTTCAGACATCCAAGGAATTCGTTATTATTTCTATAATCCTTAACTTGTTTACTTATCTTTTAATCTCTTTCTTAATAATGTTTCATTCTTTGATATATGATATTATAGATTTTTCTCTTTACATTTTTTTCTTTCAATTCTTTATATATATTTATTTTGTTATATATCTAAACTTCTTTTGTAAAAAATACTTAATTTTTTGTATAAATAGTATATAATGGGTGTAAGAGTTAATTAAATTTGAGAGGTGATAATCTTGGAAAGAATATTAAATTTTGAACCAAAAAAAGTTTTCACATATTTCGAGGATTTGACAAGAATACCAAGAGGTTCTGGAAACGAAAAAGAAGTTAGCGACTATCTTGTAGAGTTTGCAAAATCTAATAATTTAGAATATATTCAAGACGAGTATATGAACGTAATAATAAAAAAACCAGCTACACCTGGTTATGAATCTCTTCCTGCTGTTATACTTCAAGGCCATATGGATATGGTAAATGAAAAAAATAACGACAAAGTGCATGATTTTGATAAAGACCCTCTTACTTTAAAAATAGTTGGAGATGATATCTATGCAGATGAAACTACACTAGGAGCAGACAACGGAATAGCTGTTGCTATGGCTATGTCAATTTTAGCTTCATCAGATGTAGCACATCCAGCACTAGAAGCAGTTTTCACAGTAGAAGAGGAAACAGGACTTGTTGGAGCTCTAAAATTAGATGGCTCAAAACTAGACGGAAAATATCTAATCAACATCGACTCTGAAGAAGAAGGAGAGCTTTTAGTAAGCTGTGCAGGTGGCTCAAGAATTAAATTAATTCTTCCAGTATCATATACTGATGTAGATAGCAATAGAGTTGATTTAAAAGTATCTGTAAAAGGCCTATATGGTGGTCACTCTGGTATGGATATAATCAAAGGCAGAGGTAATGCAAACAAGCTAATCGGTAGAATTTTAGACTCTATGATAACTGAAGGCATTAACTTTGAACTTTTCAATGTCAATGGCGGTTCTAAAATGAATGCTATTCCAAGAGAAGCAGATGCCGTAATTGCTGTAAATTCATCTGACAAAGCTAAAGTAGAAGCACTTATCTCAAAATGGAATGATATTCTAAAAAATGAATTAAGAGGCAAGGACGATAACGTTCAAGTTGTTGTTTCTGAAATCAAGCAAGATTCTACTAAGGTCTTTGATGAAAACTCAAAGTTGACTGCGATTGCTACTCTTATGATGATTCCAAATGGCATTATGAGTATGAGTCATGCTATTGAAAATCTTGTAGAGAGCTCAGTTAATCTAGGTGTTCTAACTACTACAGATTCATCAGTAAGCTTTGAATGTGCTCCTAGAAGCTCAGTAGGTAGCTTAAAAGAAGCTATAAGAAATCAATATAAAGCTTTAGCTTATCTTGTTGGCGCAGAGCTTGTAACTGATTCTGACTACCCTGAGTGGCAATACAATCCTGATTCAAAGCTTAGAACTCATTTTGAAAAGGTTTATAAGGATATGTACAACAAAGACAGCAAAGTCGTAGCTATCCACGCTGGAGTAGAATGTGGACTATTTAAAGAAAAGCTTCCTGAGCTAGATATGATATCAATAGGACCAAATATGGCAGATGTTCATACTCCAAATGAGCACGTTAGCATCTCTTCAATCCAAAGAACATATAGCTATCTACTTGAAGTTTTAAAAAGATTTAATGAAATAGAAAGATAAAAAAATAAAGTGACCCCTAGATGAATTTCATCTAGGGGTCTTAGTTTGTGATGTATTTTCTGGGTCTATATTTTCAGGTCATTTTATAGTATTCCGATTTTTACTAATCAGAATTAAATTCTAGTATTGCATTTCAGCCATTCTTTTGTATCCAAGATATCTTTCTTTTGCTTCTTCTTCAGCTTTATCAAATAACTCTTCAGCTATTTCAGGGAAAGTAGATTTTAAAGAAGTATAACGAACTTGTTTGTCAAGGAACTCTCTAAAGCTTGCAGTTGGCTCTTTTGAATCAAGAGTAAACGGATTCTTTCCTTGCTCTTTAAGCTCTGGATTGAATCTGTATAAATGCCAGTATCCAGCATCTACTGCTTGTTTAGTATTTTCTTGAGTTCTTCCCATACCTTCTTTTAATCCATGGTTAATACATGGAGCATAAGCTATGATTAGAGATGGTCCATCGTATTTCTCAGCTTCTAAAAGAGCTTTCATAAGCTGATTTTTATCAGAACCCATACCAACCTGAGCTACATATACATAACCGTAAGTCGCAGCTATCATACCAAGGTCTTTCTTCTTAACCTTTTTACCAGAAGCAGCAAATTTAGCAACTGCAGCAGTAGGTGTAGCCTTAGAAGATTGTCCTCCAGTATTTGAGTAAACCTCTGTATCCATTACAAGAACATTTACATTTTCACCTGATGCAAGAACGTGATCTAATCCACCGTATCCGATATCATAAGCCCAACCGTCTCCACCAAATATCCATACTGATTTTTTCACTAGGAAGTCAGCTTTTTCTTGAATTTCATCTCCTAATTTCTTAGCATCTCCAGTTAAAGTTAAAATTGCTTCTTTAACTTTTAATGTAGCTTCTTTACTAGCATCTGCATCTTCCATAGAAGAAATCCACTCTTCGAAAGCAGCTTTAGCTTCAGCAGGAATATCCATTTCTACTAGCTCAGTCATTATATTTCTAAGTCTTTCTCTCATTGTTTTAACTGCTATTGCCATACCGTATCCATACTCAGCATTATCCTCGAATAATGAGTTAGCCCAAGCTGGTCCTTTGCCTTGTGCATTCTTAGTATATGGCGTAGATGGAGCTGATCCACCCCAGATTGAAGAACAACCTGTAGCATTTGCAATTATCATTCTATCTCCAAATAATTGAGTAACTAGCTTAGCATATGGAGTCTCTCCACAACCAGCACAAGCTCCTGAGAACTCAAGAAGTGGTTGAGCAAACTGGCTTCCTTTGATAGAATTTTTAGCCATTAAGTTTTCTTTGTAAGAAACACTTGAATGAGCATAATCAAATTTTCTTATTTCAGCTGTTTGAGTTTCGATAGGCTTCATAAGAAGAGCCTTCTCACCTTTTTTACCTGGGCAGATATCTGCACAGTTTCCACAGCCTGTACAATCAAGAGGAGTAACCTGAATTCTATATCCAAGTCCTTCAAAGCCTTTACCCATTGCTGGAAGTGTTTCGAAGCCTTCAGGTGCACCCGCTTTTTCTTTGTCATCTACTAAGAAAGGTCTAATAGCAGCATGAGGACATACGAATGAACACTGGTTACATTGGATACAATTTTCTGCTTGCCACTCAGGAACATTAACAGCTATACCACGTTTTTCGAAAGCTGCTGATCCATGAGGCATATGTCCATCTTCAGCTCCAACAAATGCTGATACTGGAAGATCATCTCCAGCTTGTGCATTAACTGGTCTAAGGATATTCTTGATGAAATCTGGCTCATCTTCATTTTTAGATATAATTGACTCTGCAGTAACGCTAGCCCAAGCAGCAGGTACTTCTACCAAGTGAAGAGCATCCGCTCCTTTGCCAACTGCTAAGAAGTTCATATCAAGAATTTTTTGTCCTTTTTTACCGTAGTCTTTAACTATTGAATCTTTAAGATATTTTTCAGCATCAGCCATAGGAATAACATCCGCAAGCTTAAAGAATGCTGATTGCATAATCATATTTATTCTATTTCCAAGTCCAATTTCAGCAGCTATATCAGTAGCGTTAATTGTGTAGAACTTAATTTCGTTTTCAGCTATATATTTTTTCATTGATGAAGGAAGATGCTCTTCTAGCTCAGCGTCTGACCATTTGCAGTTAAGTACAAATGTTCCACCTTTTTTAAGTCCTCTTAGAAGCTCATATTGAGTAACATAAGCTTGGTTGTGACAGGCAACAAAATCAGCCTCATCAATAAGGTAAGTTGATCTGATTGGTGTTTTACCAAATCTTAAGTGAGAGATTGTAACTCCACCTGATTTTTTAGAATCATATGAGAAATATCCTTGAGCATACATATCAGTATGGTCTCCGATAATCTTAATTGCAGACTTGTTAGCTCCTACTGTTCCATCTGAACCAAGTCCCCAGAACTTACATCTTACAGTTCCTTCTGGTGCGATTCTTAATACTTCACCAGCTGGAAGTGATAAGTTTGTAACGTCATCTTCAATAGAAACAGTAAAGTTATTCTTTGGCTCATCAAGTTTTAAGTTGTTGAATACTGCTAGAAGATGAGTTGGAGTAGTATCTTTTGATCCAAGTCCATATCTTCCGCCTACGATAACTGGAGCATTTTCTTTTCCGTAGAATAAGTTTCTAACATCAAGATATAGAGGCTCTCCCATTGCTCCTGGCTCTTTTGTACGATCAAGAACAGCAATTTTCTTAACTGTTGCTGGTAGTACGTCAAAGAAGTATTTTTCAACAAAAGGTCTGTAAAGACGAACTTTAATTAAGCCAACTTTTTCGCCTCTTGCAATTAATGCATCTATAGTTTCTTCTAAAGCTTCAGTAACAGATCCCATAGCTATAACTATGTTTTCTGCATCTGGTGCTCCATAGTAGTTAAATGGTTTATAATCTCTTCCTGTGATTTTAGAAATTTCTTTCATATAATCATTAACAACGCCAGGAACTTCATCATAGAATTTGTTTGATGCTTCTCTAGCTTGGAAGAAGATGTCTGGATTTTGAGCAGTTCCTTTAGTATATGGATGCTCAGGATTTAAAGCTCTTTTTCTAAATTCAGCTACAGCATCCTTATCAACTAATCTATCAAATTCTGCATAATCTATTAGCTCAACCTTTTGAACCTCATGAGAAGTTCTAAATCCATCAAAGAAATGTACAAAAGGCACTCTTGATTTGATAGCGCTAAGGTGAGCTATTCCACCCAAATCAACAACTTCCTGAACTGAACCAGATGCTAAGAATGCAAATCCAGTTTGTCTAGCTGCCATAACGTCTGAATGATCTCCAAATATTGAAAGCGCATGGCTTGCTACTGCTCTAGCAGTTACATGAAGTACTCCTGGAAGTAATTCACCAGCAATTTTGTACATATTAGGAATCATTAATAGTAATCCTTGAGAAGCTGTGTATGTAGTTGTTAATGCTCCAGCTGATAATGAACCGTGTACAGCTCCTGCTGCTCCACCTTCAGATTGTAATTCAACTACCTTAACCTCTTGTCCAAAGATATTCTTTTGTCCATTAGCTGCCCATTCATCTGTTAATTCTGCCATTGGAGATGATGGGGTAATAGGATAGATAGCAGCAACTTCTGTAAATGCATAAGATACATAAGCAGCAGCGGTGTTTCCATCCATGGTTTTCATAATTTTAGCCATTGATTTGTTCCTCCTTGTTATTTGAAATTTGAGTAATTAGTTAAAAACTCTTAAGTACAATGTATACACAAAAACCTAGTACTTGTATTTGTACTTTAGATAAATAAGAAATTGAAACTATATATAAAACGATAAAATCGTTTTAAACAAATTAATAGCCTGAAGACTGGGATTTTGAAGCTGTCACAATAGCGATAGAAGCACTTGCACCTATTCTAGTTGCCCCGCTTTCAATCATAGTAACTGCATCCTCATAGGTTCTTACTCCTCCTGATGCTTTTACTCCCATTTCAGTACCAACAGTTTTTCTCATAAGAGCAATATCTTCCTTTGTTGCTCCACCAGTAGAAAATCCAGTAGATGTCTTTACAAAGTCAGCTCCTGCATCTTTAGCTAGCTTGCATGCTCTTTCTTTTTCTTCATCTGTTAAAAGACAAGTTTCAATGATTACCTTAATTAGTGCTTTTTTGTCAGCCGCATCAACCACAGCCTTTATATCCTTAAGCACTTCCTCATCTTTTTTGTCTTTTAATTTAGAGATATTAATCACCATATCTACTTCTGCTGCTCCCTTTTGAATAGCATCCCTTGTTTCGAAAGCCTTCGTTTCTGGAGTGCTAGCTCCTAAAGGAAATCCTATAACTGTGCATACAGCTACATTGCTTTCACTTAGCTCTTTTGCCGCTATCTCGACAAATCCAGGATTTATGCACACTGAAAAAAAGTCATACTCTTTTGCTTCATTGCAAAGCTTAATAACTTCGTTTTCCGTTGCATCAGCTTTTAAAAGTGTGTGATCAATATATCTAGAAAGATTTTTCATTTATGTTTTGCCTCCAAATTATCCAATCTTAATAAGTTCTACTAAATCTCCATTTGCTACTCCTGCAGCATTTCCCTCTTCAAGGTCTACGTGCATTTCAAGTGCGTAGCTTGGGTTTGCTCTTACAAGTACGTTCTTGAATACAACTGCTCTTTCTCCACCAGTTTCAACATCTACAATATCCATATCCTTTACGCCGAATTTTTCAGCATCTTCCATATTCATATGTATATGTCTAGAAGCAACGATTATTCCTTTTTCTAGCTCAACTTCTCCAGCTGGTCCTACAAGCTTTGCACCAGGGCTGTTATCTATATCTCCAGAGTCTCTTACAGGAGCCTTTACTCCAAGTGCTCTAGCATCAGCAAGTGATACCTCTACTTGAGTTTGCTTTCTAGCTGGTCCAAGTACTCTAACTCCTTTTAGTGTTCCTTTTGGTCCTACTATATCAACCTTTTCCTCACAAGCATATTGTCCTGGCTGAGATAAATCTTTAGATGGAGTAAGTTCATAACCTCTCCCAAATAGAATTTCTATGTGCTCTTGGCTTAAATGAAGATGTCTATTAGATAGTGCTATTGGTAATTTCATCAAATGCCCTCCTATAATATATAATTAGAATAAACCTATCAGCTTAATTATACTGTATATGGTTATAGTAAATCAAATCTTATTTATTTTATTTTGCTACAAGTTAGAATTATCAATAAAATAATTTTTTAACACATAGATGCTTTCATATTTTTTATAAGTTCCTCAATTTCATTTTCATAGTTTTTCAAAAAATCTTCTCTATCCCAAACTGGAGAATTATCAATATCAGAAATTTGAAGATGATTTAAAAGCTTGGTGTTTATGCATCTAAAATAAAACTCCATTATGGTCTTATTCCCTACAAATTGTGTCTCGTAGGGTTTTGCTCCACCAAGAGACACGAGCAAGCCAAATCTTTTTTTGTACCTGTCTATAGACGGTTCATTAAGAATATATTTGCTTGCATAAAAAGCCTGAGTTCTATCTACAAAAGCTTTTAATTTTGCTGGTACTCCATCAAAAAAAACCGGAGACAAGACTATAGTCCCACAAGATTTGTTAATCTTTTCATAAAGTGGTGTCATGTCATCCTTCATAAAGCACTTTCCTGTTTTATCACAGTATCCGCAAGCAATACAAGGCTCAAAATCCAAAGTTCTAAGGTTAATATATGTAGGCTGTATGCCATGTCTATTTAAAATTTTAAGCGCTTCATCAGCCAAAAATGAAGTGTTTCCTGATTTTCTAGGGCTTGCATTTATTATCATGATATCCATATTAATCACACTCTTTCATCTCACGCTTTACAATAACTAGCATAACATCGTCTTCCATATATTGAGTTCCTGTAAACCTATGCATTTCATCAGAAATCATATCGCATATTTCTTCACCAGTTTTATCTGAATTAGTAATTAAAAACTCAGCTAATCCTTCTGTTCCATACTCTAATTCATCAATATTTCCTGCCTCAATTATTCCATCAGTATAAAGTGCTATCATCTCTACATCCGAGATGTCATATGTATGCTGTTCATACTCAGCATCTTCCATAACCCCTAAAGGTATTCCTTCGTCTGTCTGCATAGCTGAATATTTCAAGTTTCCTGCTTCATCTCTAAAAAATGACAGTGGAAACAAATGTCCAGCATTTGAAGATATTGCTATGTTCTTATCAAAATCTAGATACATTATTCTAGCTGTAATAAATAAATTAAGTGCATCTAAATCATTATACAATATGCGATTCATTCTATTTAATATATTACTTGGAGTCAGCTCCTCTGATAATAGTGTTTTAAGTACACCCTTCATCATAGCAACAAAATAGTTTGATAAGATACCATGACCCATGACATCTGCAATGAACACTATCGCTCTGCTATCATCCATCCTGACTAATTTACAAAAATCTCCTCCAATTTGTCTAGATGGACTGTAATAATAATCAATAGCTACGCATCCATCTAATCTCATGTGCTTATCACTCATTATAAGCTCTTGTTGCTTACCTACAATCTCTAGGTCTCTTTCCATAAGCTTATTGTCAAAAATTCTTCTGCTATTAATATACATAATTAATGACAAAACTATTTGCGAAGCATAAATTGCTAGAATTTTCAAGTCGTCATTGTAGTATTTTTTGCTATTAATAGCAATTAGATGTCCAATTACTGCGTTTTCTTTTTTTAGAGGTTCAAAAATCAGCGACGTTATTCCCATGTCTACGATATGCTTCGGTAAATCTTTTTTGCTGAATAGCTTAACATCTCTTTGTTTATTTTCTTCATTAAAAACAAATTCGACTATATGAGAAAAATCCTCTATTTTTCCAAACTTAGCCATGGTATTGACTCTTATGTCATGGTCCTCTACTACAATAAGAGAGGCTTCACTATTGGTAAGCTTACATACTTGCTCGCTTATCATTGTAAAGAACGAATCTATTCCTTTGTTTTTATAAAGCTCATCAGTTGCTTTCGCTATAGAAGCTATAGCTTCTCTCAGCTTCTTTACAATTCTATCTATGTCTCCGTTATAGCGTGTAATTTCCATTGATAGCCCAAGCAAAAGTGCTACTGAATCAATAAAATCTACATCTGTTGATGAGAGCTCTTCACCCTCCTCTAAAAAACAAGTCATAAAGCCTACAACTGAGTTGCTCGATATAAGAGGAAACACAGCCCTTCCTATATAGCCTTCCTTATTCGCAATCTCAAGCTCTCCAGAGGCTCTTGGATCATCACTTAGCCTTTTAATATATATAGGTTTTTTAGTTTCTATTGCTTCTTTAATATATGGTGGATATATATCTATATGTATCTTAGGGCCTTGAGGGGTTTGATCTTTTTCAAATAGCTTGGGTATGTATTCTAAAGTATCTTTGCATACTAAATATGCATATTTATATTCGTACCTGTCGAATATATTTACGCAAGCTTTCTTTGGAGATATAACGTTTAGCATCTTATCTACAACTTTATCCTTGATACTATAAAAGCTTTTGGAAGATGTAACTAACTGCGAAATTTCTACTATGGTATTTAATTTTATACTTAAGTCATTTTCCCCCAAAATCTCTCCTCCTATCGATTCAGACATGGTAGCTCGAATTAAAATTGTCTCTTAGTCAACGCTTCTCCAGTGTAAGTTTGACACCCCTAAATAAAATAGTATACTTAGAGCTGCAAAAATCATCCCAATATAAACAGTAAAACTCATAAAAAATCTTTCTGGCATTAAGTTTATTATGATGCTCTCTGATGGATATAAAATCCAGTAATCATTATTAAAAAATATATGATGAAACTTTACAAATGCAGCGCTAAAATTCTTGCTTATAATCGTTGCCACGACAACAATTATCCCTATTACGCCTATATAACTAATTCGATATTTTTTTACAAAATCCTCTTCTCTAGATAATCTAGAAATTAGATAAGCTATAATAATAATACTAAATAGCCTAACAATTTTTCCAAGGTCAAAGAGGAATTTTACATCAATCATATGCACATGCTCTCTGTCTTTAAAAAAACCTCTTTGATTCATATCCTCTATCATATCAGCTAAATATAGTATAATATCGTCAGTAACCTGAGCTACTGGATAATCCTTCACATAAGCTACATCATATACTTTATTTGATTTATACTGACCTTCATATAGAGGTTTGAGTACGGATACTATCTCTATAGATGTAAATAATAGTACAAAAATGATAGATAAAACTAAAACAATATAGTTTAATGTCTTCATGAATATCTCTTTTCATTATTTATAAAATTTTTCTATAATGTATATCTAAAGTTTTTTGTTTATTAATTGTTAGCTAACTCTATTTTATATCAATTGTTTAATTGTAACAATTATTGTTTTATTATTATTAAAATAATTTAAATTTATATCTATTCAAGAAAAAATTTTATTAATCTTCAACCGCTGCTATGTAAGGCAGATTTCTATACTGCTCTTTACAGTCTATTCCATATCCAACTATAAATTTATCTTCTATGCTGAATCCTACATAATCCGCTAAAACATCGCATTTTCTTCTTTGAGGCTTATCTAGAAGTGTACATATCTTAAGTGATTTTACATGTCTTGCCGCTAAATATTCTCTTAAATAATTAAGAGTAAGGCCTGTATCTATAATATCCTCTACAATAAGCACATTCATCCCAGTTATATCCATATCTAAATCCTTTATTATTCTAACTATTCCAGAGCTTTCAGTAGACATTCCATAGCTTGATACCGCCATAAAATCAAGTGTTACAGGAAGATTTATTTCCCTGATTAAATCTGACACAAAAACGCAAGCTCCTTTTAGTACTCCTATAACGAAAAGTTCTTGACCTTCATAATCTTTTTCAATTTTGCTCGCTATTTCCTTTACCTTTAATTCAATTTCTTCCTTTGATATCATAACCTTTGAAACATTCATTATTAAAACCTCCAAAATTAGTATACTACTCTAATAAATAATTTAATTATAAGATAAAATATTGAAATTATGACTATTTCAATAACAAAGATTATCTATAATTCTCACTCAGCTTGACTTATCCATAAAAAAAGCTCTGTCACGTAGCATTATATTCTGCACGTGCAGAGCTTTGTAAATTAATTCTAGCACACATTAATATTTAATTTAAAGAGGTAATATTATATTTAACACTTTTATAATTTTTCTTTTCCCATTTCTTCAAAATTCATCAGTATAATTTCACTTTCTAAATACCTTGCAAAAGTATAGATGGTATCAGAAAGTCTGTTTACAAATTTAATTAAATCTGGGCTGATCTCTTCTTCATGAGCTAAATCCAGAATTCTTCTCTCAGCTCTTCTACATACCGTTCTAGCCACATGTAACGCAGCAGAAGCATGAGAAGTACCTGGAACTATAAAGGCATCTACTTTATCTATTTTCTTTAAATATTCATCTATCCATCCCTCTAGGGCTGTTACATGCTCAAGAGTTATTCTGTTTTTAAAATTTTCTCCATTTGTAGTTGCAAGCTCTCCCGCTACAAAAAAAAGCTTCTTTTGAATTTTGAATATCTTTTCACTTACATCCTTATCTTCAATAAAATTTCTAGCGAATCCCAGATGGGAGTTTAGCTCATCAATAGTGCCATAGGATTCTACTCTAATAGAATTTTTCTTTACTCTAGTCCCGTCATATAGTGATGTTTCACCTTTATCTCCAGTTTTCGTATAAATTTTCATTTTCCAGCCTCCTAAGCTATATTATTTTTCCAAATATGAAGTATAATAAGATTTATATTATATATATCCAAAATATTCTTTTTAAAAATAAATTATTTGGAGGTTATATCATGTCAAAAGTCGAACATGGTGCTAATCTATTTGAACTTGCATCGAAATATGGTTTTAATATAGATGAAATTATGGATTTCAGTTCAAATATCAATCCTTTTGGTGCTAGTCCAAAAGCACTTAGCGAGATTTCTAAAAATCCGAACCTAGTTTCTATTTATCCAGATCCTTCGTATACTGAATTAAAGCAAGCTATTAGCACTTATACTCATGCAGCAGAAGACAATATTCTGCTTGGCAGTGGAGCTACAGGTCTAATTTCAGGCTTTATAAAATATGTACATCCTCAAAATTCTATGATTTTATCGCCTGCCTACTCAGAATATAAAAGAGAGCTAACAAAAATAAACTCAAATATTTTCGAGCTTTTTTTATCTGAAAGCAATGAGTTTAAACCAGATATTACTTCGATAATAGATTATGCAAATTCAAATAAATGTGACCTAATAGTTATTTGTAACCCAAATAACCCTACTGGAAGTATCTTAACTTCTGAGGAAATAAAACAAATTCTTCGAAATACAGATGCTTACATTTTAGTTGATGAAACCTATATTGAATTTACAAATCAAAGCATCTACTCTAGCAGTGTTTTAGTCGATGAGTTTTCAAAGCTATTTGTCATAAGAGGCACAAGCAAATTCTTCTCTACTCCTGGCATAAGGCTTGGATACGCATTATCGAGCGATTCCAATATGAAATCCTATCTTCAGAGTGATATGAATTTGTGGAGTATAAATATATTTGCAGATAGAATGGGACAGCTTATGTTCTTAGATAAAAAATATCAAGCTGAAACCTTTGAGCTAATTGAAGCTGAAAGAAGCTTTATTTTTAATGAGTTATCTAAAATAAACCAGCTAAAGGCATACCCTTCGAAAGGGAACTTCATTTTATCAAAAATATTAAATCCAAAGCTAACAGCTTACGAGTTATATCAGGCTCTGCTTCCCTATAAAATAATAATAAGAAATTGTTCTAATTTTCCTGGATTAGACGATAGCTATTTTAGAGTTTGTGTACTTAAACCAGAGGAAAATAAGCTTCTTATAGAAAAGCTTAATGATATATTTTCAAAATAAATTTAAGGAGACTTTAAAATGCATGATTATTTTAAGCAAATAAAACACCATTTTAAGAACTTCGAGACAAATATAATAGACCACGACAGTGCATTAGAATCATCAGTTTTGATTCCACTTCTCAATATCGATGATACCGTATATGTGCTCTTTCAGGTTAGATCAAAAAATATATCTGCCCAGCCCGGCGAAATATCCTTTCCTGGAGGGAAAAAAGAACTCTCTGACATTAATTTTATGAAAACAGCTATAAGAGAAACCTGTGAAGAGCTAGGTATAGAAGCTAGGGACATAGAAATAATTGCAGAAATGAATACCTTTGTTGCTCCATTTAATATAATAATTCATCCTTATCTTGGGATAATCAAGGATTTTTCGAAAATTAATATAAATGAAGATGAAGTCGACCACATTTTTTTAGTTCCATTATCTTATTTTTTTGAAACAAAACCTGATATTTATAATTCTAAAGTGTCCATTATTCCAGATGAAGATTTTCCCTTTAATTTACTCACTAAGGGTGAAAACTATGATTTTAAAACTGGAAATTATAAAATATTTTTTTACAATTACAACGGTTACATAATCTGGGGTATAACAGCAAAGATTATGAATGATTTTATAAAGCAATGTAGCAGATTAGATTGTAGCTTAGATACAGCAGCTAAAGGAGGAATTTGATATTGGAAAAACGTAGCTATCTTCCAGAGATTGCAGCAACTTTAATGGCAACTATTTTCGGTATGAGCTTTATGTTTTCAAAATTAGCACTTGCAAATCATACACCCATAGAGCTAATTGCTCATCGTTTTTTACTAGCCTTTCTTATTATGAGTATACTGGTACTTTTTAAGGTTATAAAAATCGACTTAAAGGGAAAAAATATGAAAAATTTATTTTTGTTGAGCTTTGCTCAGCCAATCTTGTATTTTATTTTTGAAAGCTATGGCATAAAGTATTCCGCATCCTCTCAGGCTGGTATTATGATTGCCCTCATTCCAGTGTGCGTAGCTATTCTAGGAACTATATTTCTGGGAGAAAAAAATACTAAGCAGGAAATTTTCTTCATACTTTTATCTGTAGCTGGCGTTGCATATATAGCTTACGGAAAACAGGTTGATGAAAGCTCAAGTCCTATAGGCATTATCTTACTTTTAGGAGCTGTAATTTCGTCTTCTGTTTATAGCATTATTTCAAGAAAAATCTCTGGGGAATTTACCTCATCAGAGCGAACCTATTCTATGATGCTATATGGTGCTTTAGTGTTTAATGCTATAAACCTAGCTACACACATAAATAACGGTAATCTAGATCAATATTTTACTCCATGGTCAGATCCAGCATTTGTTACAGCTTTACTATATCTCGGAATAGTATCTTCGATAATCGCTTTCTTCCTATCCAACTATAGCCTCACGTATCTAGAAGCATCAAAAGCATCAGTTTTTGCAAACTTAGCAACGGTTGTATCTATAATAATGGGTACAGTTTTTCTAAAGGAGAGCTTCTCAATTAACCAAATAATTGGTTCACTCATGATATTAGTAGGCGTATTCGGAACTCAGTACACTAATATAATGCAAACAAAAAACAGGACCGCGTAGTCCTGTTTTTGTTTGCTATTTAATTTCTGATAGTGGTTTTTCCTCTATCAGCTTTGCTTTTACTATCAGCCTTTGTTTATTAGAATACATTGGATGGCATGTTATAAGTGTAATTGTAGGCACATCCAAATCTGGCTCCAGCACGTGAATATCTGTTGGCTTTACAATCAGAATATCATATACTTCATATTTTTGCTGAGTGGTCTTTGTCTTTATATATACTTCATCTAGCAGTCCAAGCTCTCCTAGTCTATTAAAAAACCTTGAAAAGGTATGGCTTCTATGTCCTGCAAATGCAGCATTTCCAATTTGTCCTGGCATAGGCGTTTCTTTCATATGTCCTATTGCCTGAAGCAAAACCTTTTCAGTAGTTCCTTCCATTAACGGGAGCGTTAGTTCAATCCTCGGGATATGGATTATCCCTATAACAGAGCCTATATCGATTTTACTATTGTCATTTGAGTTTATATCTACAATTACAAACTCGCCTTCTTTTAAAGGCTCTCCCTCATCGGTAGAGGAAACAGTTTGAAAGGTCTCTTCAAAATCTCTTATCATCTCATCTTGTTTGTTTTTATTGTAGATATTTCCCCCAATAGGAATCAAAATCAAAATAAGTCCTAATATTATCAGTATCAAGGATATCTTCTTTTTCATAATAAACGCTCCTCGTATAGTAAATACTACAGAAATCATCTGCTAAGCAATCGCTTTTTATTAATTAAATTATACCATAGCTTAGTCAGTTATTTTAAATATTCCTGCTCATATCCATACATAAAAGCTTTTTTATTTAGCTCTACAAATTTAGCAGGTAGATATTGTTCAAAGGTTTTAAACCAAGTTTCAACAGAAATATCCATATATCTAGCAGCAATTCCTAAAAGCAATATATTTGCTATTGCTGGATTTCCCATTTTTGCTCCTGTTGCAGTAGCATCAAGAGATATCACCTCAGATTTTTGCTTCATATTTTCTAGCACATCCTCAGGATATTCTTTATCTCCTTGCTGAACTAAAGTCGGAGCTATTTCATACTCATTTATGATAGCTATAGAGTCTTTTTGCTTTAGCATATGCTTCCATCTTTTAGATTCTAGCTTTTCAAAAGCAATGAGTATATCTGCATCTCCTGGAGCTATATTTGGAGAGTGAATTTTTTCACCCATCTTAACACTTCCCCATATAGTACCACCTCTTTGAGATAAACCAATTACGTCATTTGTTTTGACATCAAGTCCTGATAAAAAAGCAGCTTGTGATATTATTTGAGTAGTTAGAACAAGCCCTTGTCCGCCTACTCCAGCTAAGATTAAATTTTTATTTTTCATGGCTACCTCCTTGCTCTACTTCGCTTCTTTTTATTGCATTTACTGGACAAACCTGAGCACAAATAGAACATCCTACGCATTGATTTTTGTCTATAGATGACTTGAGTTTTTCGATTCCCTCATATTTTTTCATTCTAAGTGGAGGGCAATTAGTTTTTATACAAGTTTTACATCCTATACAAATATTAGGATCCACATAAAAATGAGGCTCTTTGATTTTAAATTTAAGTGCACAAGGTCTAGATGTAATAACTATAGAAATTCCAGGTCTTTTTATAGCTGCATTAATAACTTCCTTGGCCTTAGGATAATCAAATTGATCTATTCTTTGAATATCTTCATAACCCATCGTTTTCAATAAATCATCTATGCTTATATCTTGACCGACATTATCTCTATGCTTTGAACTTGCTGTAGGCTGTCCACCAGTCATAGCTGTTGTTCCGTTATCAAGCACTAGCATAGTTATATTTTCATCCCCTTTAAGCTGGTATCTAAGATTTGCAAAGCCTGTAAGTCCACTATGAAAGAAAGTTCCATCACCTATAACTCCAACTACAGGTCTTTCATCTCCTATTTTATCCATGGCAAGCCTCATACCTTTAATCATTCCAAGTGAAGCTCCCATGCTTATGTTGGTTTTTAAAACTTCAAAAGGATATAAAATGCCCATGGAATAGCATCCAATATCCCCTACTACTAAAGCCTTAGCTTTTTTAAGTATGTCAAATACTGGTCTGTGTGGACATCCAGAGCAGAAAAGTGGGCCTCTAGAAATTGTTTCTTCCACCTTAGCTACCTCATATTTCGTTTCATTAATAAGCCCAGCATCTTTAAGTCCTTTTTCAATTACATCTATATTCAATTCACCTGTAAATGAGAACCATTTTTTACCTTCACAAGATATGCCTTCAATTTTTAATTCATTCTCTATAAAAGGCATCATTTCTTCAATAATCACTATACGAGCATATTTTTTTGAAAGCTCTTTTATTTTATCCATAGGTAAAGGATAAACCATACCAAGCTTAAGCACGCTAAGCTTATCTGTTACTTCCATCAGGTTTTCATAAGCCAACCCTGAGGTAATAATAAGTACATCGTCACTTACATGGTTTAATTTGTTAACGTTTGCCTCATTTGCCCATTTTGATAGCTTTTCAATTCTTTCTTGCATATTAAATTGAGCTTTAAAGGTATATGGAGGTAGCATACAGTATTTTGCAGGATCTTCTTCAAATTTGTTGCTTGGAACTTCTTTTCTTTCCTCTAGCTCAACAACGCTTCTGCTGTGACAGAGTCTACTAGTAATTCTAAGCATCATAGGCAAATTATATTCTTCACTTAACTCAAAAGCTAACTTTGTATAGTCTTTCGCTTCTTGAGAATTACTCGGATCTAAAATAGCCATATTAGCAAATTTTCCAAGTATACGGTTATCTTGCTCATTTTGAGAACTAGCCATTCCTGGGTCATCCCCAGTAACTAATAAAAATCCTCCATTTAAATGAGTTTGAGTAAAAGTCATAAGTGGATCCATTGCGATATTTACACCTACGTGCTTCATGGACACCATACTTCTCACTCCACCCATAGAGCTTCCTATAGCTACTTCTAGAGCCACCTTCTCATTAGTAGAAAACTCCGCATAGATTTCAGGAAATTCTCTAACATGCTCGAGTAATTCCACCGTCGGGGAACCTGGGTAGCTTGCTGCGACTTTTCCACCCGCTTCATAAAAACCTCTTGCTATAGCAGCATTACCTGACATAACCTGTTTTTCAATTGGCATTTTTATCACTCCTGTTCTTAAGCTTTATCTATTAACCTACATAAAGAAATTACCCCATTAGGAATATTATTAACCATATTGTTTTAATATGTTCATAAAATAAATATTTCGTGGCTGTTTTCAAAATCGTATTGAGGGTAAATAAATGAGGTAATAGTGTTTTATAATATTATATTTTTGAATGGAGGCTAAAACTATGAAAAATGCAACAGAAATTCTAAAATATGCAATGAATATGGAAAGAAAGGCTCAGGAATTTTATAACTTCTACAAAGACAAGGTTTCTAGCAAAAAAATCAAGGAACTCTTTGAAGGCTTAGCATCAATGGAAGAAGAGCACTACAGCATTTTAGAAAGACAGCTAGATTCCCTTGAGAAAAATAACAGTTTTACTGAAATCAACTTAAATGAAGCTGATGGAGAAAGTATCATTCAAAATAAAACTAAAGATTTAGAGCATGTTGATTTTGAATATGATTTATCTGATTTACCAATACTTAGAATGGCTTATGCTATGGAAAATGACTTTGCTACTTTCTATGAAAAAGCATTAGAGCAAACTGAAGATGAGCAAGCAAAATATTTATTAAGCACTCTTGCCAAATGGGAAAGAGAGCACAGAGATTCCTTTGAAGAGGAAGTTAAAAATGCTATGCAATCTACTTGGTTTTCACAAAGCTTCTATCCATTTTAACGAAAAACTCCTAGTCATTCGACTAGGAGTTTGTTAGTTTTTGTTTGATTGCAAAAATTGCTGCTTGAGTTCTATCTTGAAGATCTAGCTTTCTAAGAATACTTGAAACATGGTTTTTAACAGTTTTTTCACTGATTACTAAATGATCTGAAATATCTTTGTTACTCATACCTTCAGCTATCAGAAGAAGAACTTCGTACTCTCTTCTCGTAAGTGAGTCTACCCCTGATTTTATGTTTCTACTTACTCTTTGTCTGTTGATTTCTTTAAACAGCTCTCCTGCAAGATTAGGATGAATATAGCTTCCTCCATTATAAACAGCCTCAATAGCCTTTACAAGTGAATCCGTTTCAGCATCCTTAAGCATATAACCATTTGCTCCGAGGTTCAAAGTTTCAATTAAATACTCTCTAGTGTCGTATACCGTAAGCATTATTATCTTAGTTTCAAAATCCATCTGCTTCATTTTCTTAAGGGTTTCTATACCGTTCATATTTGGCATATTAATATCTAAGAGTACAATATCTACTGGGTTTTGCTCTATATAATCCAAAGCCTCATATCCGTCTGCCGCTTTAAAAACTACTTCGAAGTTGTCTTCCATCTCAAGAATTTTTGTCAAACCCTCTCTCATCAAGGCGTGATCATCAACTATCATAATTTTTATTTTATTCATTTGGCTCCTCCTCATTAGGTATACTAAACATAATTTTAGTCCCTTTTCCTACTACAGATTTTATTGTTATTGAACCATGAGCTATTTCTGCTCTTTCTTTCATAGAAGAAAGCCCAAAAGACTTATCTTTGGCTTCCATAAAGCTGTCTGCATCAAAACCTTTTCCATCGTCAGAAACACTGCCATTTATAGAGTCCTGTCTAACGTCCATACGTATAACGACATTTTTCGCTCCAGAATGCTTTATTATATTATTTAGAGATTCTTGGACAATCCTATATACGATTAGCTTATTTAAGGAATTGAATATTGGATAATCAGAAATTTTCTTTATCTCAATTGCAATATTCTTTTCATAACTCATATCCGCAGCCATTCGCTCAATCGTAGGAATAAGACCAACCTCATCTAAAGATATAGGTCTCAAATCGTACATTATACCTCTGATTTCCTTTAAAACTGCTCTAAGCTGTGTTTTGATGTCCTTTAGTTCATCCTCTATATGTATATTGCCTCTTTTTAAAAGCTTTTCAACAATCTCTGTTTTTATAACCAAAGACGCAATATTTTGAGCCGGACCATCGTGAATATCTCTTGCAATTCTCCTTCTTTCCTCTTCTTGAGCCTTGATAATCTTCATTCCGATTTGAGTTTTATCCTCTAAATTGCTTATTGTTTTTCCTAAATCCACTAAATCTGATACCAGAAAATCCATTACAGATTTCATTTTAGACATTAGACTTTCAGCTTGCTCTACTATTTCATAATTTTTTTTGAGTCTGATTTCTAGCTGATTACGCTCTCTAATAAGATTTTGTTCCTCTTCTCTTTTTAAAAGAAGCTGAACTTGCTTATCTTTAGCTTCATTATAAGCTTTTCTAATATCACTCTCAGAATATTCTCCTATATTTTTGCTTACTAAAAAAAGTTTTTGCCTACTTTCCTTTTCTTCCTTAGTAAGCTTCTCTGCCTCTTTTATTACAACTAGAACCTTTGCTTTAAATTTTTCTATTTCTTGAAGAATTAATTCGCATTCCTTTAAAACGTTTTCAGAAATATTGAATATCTCTTCCTGTCCACTTTGAATAGATAAAATGACATCATTTATTACTTTGTCCAAACTCTTAGGAGAAAACCCTGACTCATTCATAACCTTCTAGCCCCTTAAATTATTATAAATATAATATACAGTTTTTTCTACAAATTGCTATATAGAATTTAGCTAAATTGCAAAAAAAGAGCATATAGCCCTTTATTTTTACATGTCTAGTAGTTCTTTTTTCTCAGTTTCATTTAGAACTTGTACTAAGTCTAATATTATAACCATTCTTTCTTCTAGCTTTCCTATACCTTCAATATATTTTTTATCCTCGCCTGCAATAATAGCTGGAGTTTCTTGAATTTGACTATCGTCCATTGTTATAACTTGAGAAGCATCATCAACCATAAATCCAACAAGCTTATCCTCAAGGTTAAGAACCAAAACTCTATGAGCTATATTAGCTGTTTCCTCAGGCTTTGAAAATCTCTTTTTAAGGTTTATAATAGGAGTAATTTCTCCTCTAAGATTTATTATACCTTCCACAAAGTGAGGAGTATTAGGAACCTTAGTCACCTCAACGAATTCAGTCACTTCTTTTACTCTCATAATATCAATGCCATATTCCTCTTCGTCAAGTTTAAAAACTACATATTTTCTTTCAGCCATCCTAAGCCCTCCTTAATTTTTTTGGATTTTAATACTATCTAGCTGTTGTCTTAGATTATTCTTAAATCTATTTACGTATTCTTGCCTTAAATTTTTCTGCTCTTGCTTTTCTATGTCATTCAAACCTTCTTGCTTAGATTTCTTTGAAAGAAAGTTTATTCTTTTTACCAATTCTTCTTCCGACATGATTCACCTCTTACTCATTAATTTGGAATTTTATACTTCATTTTATTTTTTTCATCACTTAAGAACACTATTATACCATTTTTAAGCGTATTTAAATTGTTTTCTATGTCATTTTCTTGCATATGTGCAATACTTATTCGAAATTCATTTTCAGCTTTAATATTATAATAAAATAATGGTCCCTCAAGAATCTTAACTCCTTTTGACTCCAAGAAAATTTTTAGGTCAATTGAGCTGTAGTCCTTTGGAAGTGCCGCAAAGAAATTCACACCTCCTGAAGTCTTTCTAAAAGTTAATATATCAGAAAAATTACTATCTATATACTTCTTCGCAATTTTAAATCTAGATTCATAAACCTTTTTTATGATATCCAAATGATTTCTCCACCCGAAAAAAGTCATGTAATAATATAATGAAAGCTGAGTAAAGCTCGATGTAGATATATCCATAGAATATTTTATTCTACTTATTATATTTCTAACGTGAATAGGCATTTCCATAAAACCTATTCTAAGCCCTGGCATCAGTATTTTTGAAAAACTCTTAATATATATTACCCTGTTTTCTTCGTCATAAGCTCTAAGAGGTTTTATTTTAGTATTATTAAAATCAAAATCACTCATATAATCATCTTCTATTATCATAAAGTCAAACTGCTTAGCAAGATTCAGTATCTCTTTTTTCTTTTTTTCGCTATAGCATACACCTGTAGGGTTTTGATAATTGGGCATGGTGTATAATATCGAAGGTTTAATTTTTTCCAGCTTCATTTTTAGAATGCCTATATCAATTCCATCGTCAAGTACAGGAATCCCTACGACCTTTACTCCATGCTCTTTGAATACATCAATTGCTCCTGGATAACTAGGTTCCTCAATAAACACGACATCCCCATAATTAAGTATAGAATTTACAATTATATTTATTCCTTGCTGGGCTCCAGATATAATCTGTATCCTATCTGGCTCACTTTCTATAGATAAACTCTTCATATAATCACAAAGGCTCATCCTAAGTGGCTCATATCCTAAGCCTTCGTGATAATCAAATAAAGTCTCCCCTTCTTTTTCAATAGCAATAGCCACAGCCTCTTTAAATTTATCGACTGGAAACATATTAGCTTGAGGATTTGCAAGATCAAATCTAACAGCTTTTAACACTTCCTTTGAGGCAGAAGCTTGAGGATAAATATAAGATCCGCTGCCTTCTTTTTTATATATATATTTCTCTTTTTCAAGCAAATCATAAGCTTTTACGGATGTAGATATATTAATGTTTAAAAAAGCACTCATTTCTCTTAGAGGCGGAAGCTTCTCAGAAGCTTCTATCTTACTATTCTCTATAAGATTTTTAATATGCTTATAAAGCTGGATATACTTTGGTCCATTTTCCTTTTTAAAATCAATTCTAAATTTTTCCATAGCTACCTCTTTATATATCCATAGTATTTTTCTTAACTAATATAGCTTACATTATATGATAAATAAAAAAAATAATCAAAAATTGCTAAGTTAGTCATAAATTATCTCTATCATAAAAAAAATTCAGTACGAAATTAAAAAAGCCTGCCATCATTTTACGAGGCAAGCTTAAATAGTATGATTATTAACCTTCTTGAATATATTCTCTTTCAAACATATCGCATTTATTAGTAGTGCATCTTTCATTTATGCAATGAATGCAAGTAATAAATCCGCACTTTCTTTGCGAAGCAAATCCTTTAATTTCTTTTTTATCAGTTGTTTTACCCACTTTGTTTTGCATTGTCATGCTATGCACCTCCATAATAAAATAATCTGTTTGCAATTTTATAATCCTATAATATCATTTGCATTTATATCTGTCAATGCATAATCTAACATTCATAAAATCATTTTTGTGTTTTTAAAAACATTCTCCCGAAATATCCATTCGTGTTTTTATCTTTATTTTTCAACATTTTTAAGATATCTTGCATGTTTTTTTGCAATAATTAAATACGAAGTTATGAAAATTTCATTTTTAAAATTGCATTTTGCAGGATTTTTTGACATAAAAAATACTCCAAATCTCAATTATGTTTCTAGTTGAGTATGGAGTAAATCTAAAACTAATTTTTAAAAGTATGAATACAAAACCCAGGATGCCGTCATTGCCCAAATTCAATACCCGAGATCAACCCAGGTGGGTACTTTGTTGTTAATTTCCGAAGTCCTTCTTCAGGCATTTCTTCCACTACCAAACTATAAAGTTCCCGTATAAAATATGTCGGTTGAATTTAAAGCTGATAAACGAACACCCCAGGTTCTATATATATTATTATACTACAAATTACGTTTGTGTTAAATACAAATAATTAAGAGCTTTGTCTTTCAATCAATGTATGTGGTAATATGATATACTTTTCCTCTACATCTTGATTATCGATTAATTTTACAATGATTCTTGCCGCCACTGCACCCATATCATAAATAGGCTGTTTTATAACCGTTAGCGAAGGTCTAATCATAGAAGCTATTCTAGTGTCGTCATACCCAGCTATAGAAACGTCCTTTGGCACATTAATCCTGTTATCAAGAAGTGCATTAAGGGCGCCAACTGCTAGTTCATCACTCGATGCAAATATAGCCTCTGGTATATTTCCTTTTTCTATCAACATCTCTACTATCCTATATCCAGATTCATTAGTCGAATCACCCTGAAGCACCAAGCTCTTGTCTAAATCAATTCCAGAATCCTCGAGAGCTTTTTTGTAGCCTTTATATCTTTCTGAATCCTCAATATTGTCTTCCACTGATGCTCTTAGAAAAGCAATTTTTTTCTTTCCTTTGTTTATAAAGTAGTTAGTCATATCGTAAGAAGCTTGCTTATGGTCTATTCCAATTGAGTATACGTCAAAATCTTTAGCATTTTTACTAATATAAACTGATGGAATTTGGCTCTCCTTAACCAAGTCTATTTGTGGCTTTTCTAGTTTTTCACTCACAAATATAATACCTGCAACTGCTTTGGATTTAAGAAGGTTGATATATTTAAGCTCCCTTTCTGATTCTCCATAGGTATTACAAAGAAATATATCATATTCATACATTCTCCCTATTTCTTCAATTCCACTAAGTAAATCTCCTACAAACAAGCTCGATATATCAGGAACTATAACGCCTATAATATTGCTTTTTTTTGTAACCAAGCTTCTTGCTACTGGATTTGGAACATATCCAGTTTCTTTTATCACTCTAAGTACTTGATCTCTAATGTCACTGCTTACAGGCTTAGAATTATTAATTACTCTAGACACTGTAGAAATAGAAACACCAGCCATCTTTGCGACATCTTTAATTGTTACTGCCATTTTTTCCCTCCCCCAATCGTATCGATTAATAATTTACAACCTATTATTACCCAAAAGCTGAGCCTCTAGACGATAAATCGGTAATTTTTGTGCCATAAATCTTTTTTCATATTCAGTTAATATAAGCCTTTCATCATCTGGTTCAAAATCCTTAGAGTGCAAATCTAAATCTACTGATATCAAGCTGTCTTTTCTTGCGCTTAACTCAAGTAAAGTAAATTCAAAAAGGTTTCTGTTATCTGTTTTAAATATCAAGCTTTTGCTTTCATTTAAAACCTCAGTATATTTACTTAAAAAACATCTGCTAGTCAATCTTCTCCTATGATGTCTAGCTTTAGGCCAAGGATCTGAAAAATTAAGATATATTCTGCAGACATCACCCTTAGCAAAAAAATCCTCTATTTTACTAGCGTCAAAGCTTACAAATTTTATATTATCTAGATTTTCTTCGGAGACCTTTGTTACTGCCTCTAACAAAAGGGCATCATTTTTTTCAATCCCTAAATAATTCACTTCAGGATTTCTCCTAGCTAGTTCTAATAAAAATCCACCCTTACCACAGCCTATTTCAAGCATTAACGGCTGGTTTTTAGTATATGCTTCTTTTATATCCAGCTTTGTAATCGAGCTTAAATCAATATAGGTTTTTCCTTCAAATACTGACAATTTTTCTTTGTAATTTTTAGCTTTCCTATACCTCAAGATTGACCTCCTTTATAATATAACAATATTTTTATTGCAAAATGGGCTACTTTATAATAAACTATCTTCGAAGAACTCATAGTGTTGATTTAGGAGGATTGAATTTATGATTTATGAAACAATAAGAACTATCATTGCAGAGCATCTTGGTATAAATGAAAGTAAGATATCACTTGATACATCTATTAATGAAGATCTCGAAATAGATTCTCTAGATGCTGTTGAAATCATTATGGCCATTGAAGATGCATTCTCTATCGAAGTAGACGAAGAAGCTATCGAGCAATTTACTACAGTTAGAGAAATGGTAGAATATGTAGAAGCTCATCAATAAGTAGGCGTCAACTCTTTAACCAGCTCTCTCATATCATGAGGGAGCTCTGATTTTATATAGATGATTTCAGATTTTCTAGGTGAATAAAATCCTAGCTCAAAGCAATGAAGAGCTTGCCGATTTAATAAACTCATATCTCCACCATATAGCTCGTCTCCCACAAGTGGATGCCCTATGTGCGAAAAATGCACTCTTATCTGATGTGTTCTACCTGTTTCCAATGATATTTCAAGTAGTGTTGCTTGCTCTAGTTTATCTATGACCTTATATCTAGTTACTGCTCTTTGTCCTTTTTCTGAAACCATTCTTCTTATACCATCTTCACTTTTATCTATTGGAAGGTCAATTACTCCGCTTTCCTTCTCTAAATGCCCACTTACAACAGCATAATATTTTTTTCCCATCTCGTGCATTGCATCATCTTTAGTAAGTATACTATGGCAGTAGCTATTCTTTGCTACTATTAAAATTCCTGACGTATCCCTATCTAGCCTATTTACGAATCTAATCTTAGAATTTATTGACTTATCCTTAAATAGCTTAATCAGTCCATTGGCAAGAGTACCACTTTGATGTCCTTTAGTCGGATGAACCACCACAAAAGGCTCTTTTTCTACAACCATCAAATCTGCATCTTCATAAAGTAGTTTTATATCCATATCTTCAGCATCGTACTCATTTGCTTCATACGGCAAATTAATTTCTATTATATCTCCTATATTTACAAGCTCATGCATTTTGTAAAATTTTTTATTTACAAATATCTGCTTATCTTTTTTCAAAGAGTATAGTAACCTAAGAGATATTCCCATATCATTTAGGAGTATTTGCTTTAGGGTGTCGTTTCTCGATTCATTTTTCCATACTAATTTATTATATTGCTGGTTATTAAACCACATATTTAAACTCCTTTAGCATTCATATATTAATTCTATTCTTTAGCTAAATCACTGCTTGTTATTATGTATAGAGATTCTTTATATATTTATAGTAAAACTCTAAACATTATAATTGGCTTTGCATACAAAGTCAAATTATAATATGATGTATATGTAATTACAATTATTATATATTAACTGGACATTTACTTAAACCTAATTTTCCATCGCAATATCTAAATTTGAGACAGGAGCGATACGATTGAAGCGAAAAATAATTATTACGTATAACTCATATGATCGTTCTATAAGAACAGCTAAAATACTGCGTACCAAGCTAGCCTCTGCTGGCTTTGAGGTTTTAGAAAAGCCTGACCCTGAAGCTGAGCTATTTATAGCCATAGGAGGAGATGGATCCTTTTTAAAAACACTTCACGATTATGATTTTCCAGAGGTACCGATTATCGGTATAAACACAGGTCACTTAGGCTTTTTTCAAGAGATTATGCCTCCCCAAATAGACAACTTTATAGATGCCTATATAAATAAAAGATATACTATCCAAGAGATTCATCCTATAGAGGCATTAATCTGCACTAGAACCAGCTGTGTTGAGCTACAGGCTATCAATGAATTCGTAGTCAAAGGTGACAAAAGTAGAACTATTCATTTAAACCTCAGTGTAAATACTAACTTTATAGAATGCTTTAGTGGAGATGGAGTTATTTTATCTACTCCCACAGGCTCTACTGCATATAATTATTCCTCAGGTGGAAGTATAGTTGACCCTAGCTTGAAGCTCATACAAGTAACACCTTTATCTCCTATAAATACAAATGCTTATAGATCCTTTACCTCTAGCATAATTCTACCCTCTGACGCAATAGTAAAAATCAGCCCTGAATATAGGTTTGAGGACTCTTTGGTATTTGTTACAGACGGAATAGAGCATAGATATAATCAAATAGTAGACCTTACCTTTCAGACCTCTACTATAAACATCAAGTTGCTTAGACTTGGGGGATATGAATTCTGGAGCAAGGTAACAGAAAAGTTTCTGTAAAGAATCAGAAAGGATGATAAAAATGAAAATAGGTGTAATAAGCGATACCCATGGAAGTCTTTATTTTTTTGAGATGGCAATGAGCTATCTTAAAGACTGCGATAAAATAATTCATGCAGGCGACATATTATATCACGGTCCTAGAAATGATATCCCTGGTGGATACAATCCAAAGGAGCTTGCTGAAAAAATAAATGCACTAGATAATATTGTATTTGCAAAAGGTAATTGCGATAGCGATGTTGATCAGATGGTTATAAATCATCCTATCCAGAGTCCCTATACAGTTCTTGATTCGGATAATCTAAATATCTTGATTACCCATGGCTATACTAAATCAAAAGAGGACATGATTGAAGAGGCTAAAAAGTTTAAAGCCGATATTTTAATCTATGGACACACTCACAAAAAAGAGCTTGCAAAATACGACTCCTTAATAGTATTAAACCCTGGAAGCACTTCTATCCCAAAAGATGGTTCAAGATCAGTTGCTATCATAGATTCAGGTAAAATAGTTCTAATAGATATAGAAAACAATGGAAGTATTCTGAGCGAGCTGTATATTAAATAACTTCTAGATTAAAATACACCACTTGATTTAATTAAAAATCACAATTAAAAAAGGACTGCTGAAGACATAATTCATCAGCAATCCTTTAATATTTTATTAATACAATAAAGTTCTTATTGTCACTACAACAAGTTTCTAATTTTAAATAAAACAAGGTTTTTAGGAGCAATTAGCAATACATATAGTTTTTATTGGCGAATTCTTATTCTTCTATATTGGTAAGTGCAGTATTTTCACTCATAGCAACTTCATCCTGAGAATCTATAACCCTCATCTTCAAGTCAAATCCAGTTTGCTCCTGAAACTGATTTCTTATTGATTCATATTTATCTTTAGCTAATTCCTTGGTTATAAATGAAGATAAAATTACAAACTCAGCGCTTGAAACTCTAAAAGCTAAATCATGCTTATGGTCCATGGTTTTTCTAATAAGCATTGATAGCTTTTTAAGTAAATCGTCAGCTTTATCATAACCTATATCAGAATTTATTTTTTTGAAATTTTCTATATGGAAATTTATAAGGGAGAATTTATACCCATAATTTTTAGATTTATTTAGGGCTTCATTATATCTATCAATAAGATAACGTCTAGTATATAGCTTAGTAAGACTGTCAACTGTTGATATATTTTTATAGACTTCCTTTTGAGCTTTAATAAATTTATCTCTAGAACTAATCTCTGATTCTAGATTCTTTATTTTATATCTTAAATATGATACCTCTTCAAATTTATTCATAACATTAGCAGAATAAGGATAGATATTAACGACTAAATATTTTGAATTCATTTCAGATAGAACTATTAGTTTACCATCTATTTCCAAAGTAGTATCGTCAAATACTTTTAGATAGTTGATTCTATTTTTTATTTCTAAGGCTATGTCATTTCCAAAAACTTCAGTAAGAGTTTTATCTAGGTAAATATTCGAGCCTAAAATCTCGTATATGTTATCAGTTATATATTTGATTTTTTCATCCTTACCTACTAGCATAGTGGCATAAGCGTTCATTTTAGTTTTTGATACCGATATTTTGCGGTTAAACCTAGCTTTATCTTTTTTTACAGGTATTCCTGTGTAATGACCCAGTTCAATTATTTCATCATAATTAATTTTAGTTCCTATATAAGAGCTTATGCCCTTTGAGTAATTTACCTCAAATTTAATTATCCCATCCATATCTGGTGATTCAACAATAATTCTTTTCCTGTTTCTGCCAAAAACTTCCTGCTCATAGGTTATATCCATGAAATCATCTTTTGACTTAACATCAGGGAAGTATATATTAAATTTATTATTTTTATAAATAATATCTCCAGTTTCATCAAACGAAGCAATCATATAGAAGCTATCTTTAAGCGCAGTATCTAAGTCAAAAGTCATATCCACACCCCATATCTTTTCATTATAAAGCTACTAGGAATATATACCCTTAAAATTATTTTTATAATCAGCTAATTTTTGGCAAAAAAAAGGTACAATTCAAAAGATTGTTCTTCTGCTTTGTACCTTCATGTTCAGTTTATATTGCCTTATATTAATAGATATCTATAGTTTTTGACTCAGCATTCCATTGTACCTCAAATCCAAGATTTGCTAAATCAGTAGTTCTAATATAATCTTCTTTAGTTTCAATTATAGTAGATAGTAATTCAGATAATTGATTTACATTTAGATATGTTGCTCCATTAACATTCTTAATTTCTATTTTGCCTTCAGTAAAATCATTTCCTTTAAAATTTACATATGAACCGTCAAGACTAATTGATAACGGCATTGGCAGCATTTCAGGCATCATCATCTCATTTAGTTCTTCTTGATTAACTACTTTAACTGAAGCAGGAAGAGAAATTTTTAAATCACTTACTTTGTTTGATACGCTATTCATAGCAAGCTTTCCATTTCCCATAGGGGTTTTGATATCTAGAACTGCTTCTTGAGAGTATTTTGATTCTTCAAAAGTATCAACTTGGTAGTAAGTGCTTCCTTTGATTGCTGCTTTTGCAGTATCCTTGTATGGAGTAACAAAAGCATCGTACATTGCTAGCATCTCTTGCTTTTCTTCTTCAGTCATTTTAAAATCTGCTGGCATTAAGCTAGAAGGCAGCTTATCCATGTTGTTGAAGATATATCTCATGTATGCATCTAATAAGTCAATCATTTTATCAGAATCTAAGTTAAGGGTATATTTATTTCCATCTTGCACCATACCCATATCCATTCCTAAGTCGATTTCTTCTACAAATTTCATAATTTCATCCATAAGTGAAGCACTTATTTCTACATTTTGCTCGTTTGTAATCTTCACATAATCTTCAGCTATTTCAATATCTTTTTGGCTAGATAGCTTTACAAAAGCAAGAAAAGCTTCTTTATTGATATATAAATCTGCGCCTTTAGTATACATTTTAATTTGAGGAATAGCTGGAGAATTTTCTAGAGCCTCTGTGTTTACCTCAATATAAGTTACCATATCTTTCATGATACCTTTTGATTTAATATCCATTTTGTAATTGATTGAAAATCCATCAGTGGTTTTAAAATTAAGGCTAAGATCTTGATCAGACTCTACGCCTTCCCACTGCATTATTTTTTTGTTTTCTTCCCAATATGCTTTTTCAACGCTTGTAAATCCCATAGTTGAAAGCATAATCATTAAAACTGCCATAATTAGTGATAATCTTTTCATTTTTTTACACCTCTTTAGATTTGTTTTTTGTCATACTACTTTAATTCTTACATAAATATCCAGCAATGTCTATAGTCACATATCCCTATAAGCTTTGCAATTGTTCAATCAGGTAAAAATTCTTACCTTTTTAATTCTATTTTTATCCACGTTTTCTATGATAAACTTTATGTTTTTATGCTGTATTACTTCTCCAGTTTTTGGAAGCCTTCCTATTTCTCCAATAATAAACCCTCCAACAGATTCAAAATCCTCTGATTCCAAATTAATACCTAGCATATCATTTAAATCAGAAAGTCTTGCTGCTCCATTCACAACATATTCATCCTCTTTTATTACTTCAATTTCTTCTTCAGTATCATCATATTCATCGTCTATTTCACCGAAAATACTTTCTACTATATCCTCCATAGTAATTATTCCTGCCACTCCTCCGTATTCATCGAGAACAGTAGCCATATGAACTTTATTACCTTGCATTTGCTTGAAGAAATCAGATATCTTAATAAATTCAAAAGTGTTAAATGGAGGTCTCATATAGTCTCTCACATCAAAATTAAGTCTATCTGCTTCTCTATCCAAAAAGAATAAATCCTTTGCATAAAGAACTCCAATAATATTATCAATTGTATCTTCATAGACAGGTAGTCTAGAGAATTTTTCATTTTTGAACATCTCTATAATCTCATCGTAAGTATCCTCAACAGATATTGCTTTTATATCCATTCTTTGAATCATTACATCAGCTACCCTTAGGTCTCCGAACTCAAAAATATTATAAATCATTTCTTTTTCTTCGTGCTCTAGTACACCTTCCTTACTAGAAACATCAACTAAAGTTTTTAACTCTTCTTCTGTAATAAACGGCTTTTTATCATCAGGCTTTCCACCTAAAATTTTTATTATTAGATTAGTTATTCTCGTAAGTACAAACACTAGAGGAGAAAGCAGTTTAACCAAAAAGTCTATAATTGGAGTTATTCTAAGCGAAAACTTTTCAGAATGCTGAATCGCCAAGTTTTTTGGTGTTACTTCTCCAAAAATAAGAACTAAAATTGTCATTATAGCAGTCGATATACCCACTCCACCATTAGGATACAGTTTAATTGCCAGAGCTGTAGCTAAAGATGAGGCTCCAATGTTAACAACGTTATTTCCAATCAATATTGTACCAATTAATTTATTTGGTTCCTCCAAAAGCTTTTCAACTCTTTTAGCATTTTTAACATTTTCCTTAACCATATGCTTAAGCCTAATCTTACTAAGCGATAGCAATGCTGTCTCTGAAGCTGAGAAAAAAGCTGATGCCCCAATCAAAACAATTAAAAATAACCCCTGCCAATAATCAATCGTATCCAAGTACGTTCACTCTCCTTAAATAATTACTTGTCAAAACATATATATTTTTCAACAAAACCCTCTAGACCTTGCTCTCTTATATATTCCCACTTAAACATAAAATATTCCTCCAAAAGGTAGAACATCTCCAAAATAACCTTTGCACTATCTTTATCATACTCTGTGGACACTGCAATATTATTAAATCTATCAAAAAATGCTTTTGTATCATCGCTAAATAGCTCATTATAATTGCTGTCCAAAGTCTCTAGCACTCTAATAATACCACAATGAACTCTATTTATATCTTTTTGTTTATTCATAGCCTTATCAATATCAAAAACCTCAGAAATTTCGTCAATGTCCTTGTCCTGTAAAAAATAGCTCAGTGGAACATCCTTATAGCAGCTTTCTACTTCGCAGCAAAGATGGTCATATATAGTATGTCTTCTATCCATATTTAAAGCAGCTACAAGATTAAATAAATCATTTTTTTGCATAGTATCTGGATACAGCTCCAAATTTGCAAGAGCCTTTGCACAAATCACATATTTAATTGAATCATTTCTGAAATTCCTTATCCAATTAAAATATTTTTCAGTGTTACCCTCAAGCAGTATTTGTTTATTTTGAAACACTATATCGATAAGCTTTTTAGCTTTATAGCTAGCCTTACTGCATAGCCCTGATAAATCACCATCTTCATTAAGCAGCTGATTCATTAATAGAGCTAACTCGCAAACCTCTTCGTCCGCTTGAGCTTTTGCCAATAGATAAATCATATAGGTTTCTTCCAAAGTAATGTCTGAAAATCCAGCTTTCAAAACATTTTTAAACATATTTTCCCCCTAAAATAGTTAGTTTTGATATAATCAAATTACAACAATATATTTTTCTATATATTCCTATTATAAAGGAGGTATCATGCTATGAAAAGCCTGCTAAATAAAATAAAGGGATTGATATATTCACAAGATGTCATTTCGCTACTTGATTCTCATCATGAGATATTAAAAACCATAGCTCAATCTGAAGAATATAAGACAACTTTGATAGAAATGGAAAAAAATCTTGAGTTTTCATACTCAAAGCTAAAAAACCTCTTTACCCCTTTGTTAAATTCGTATAATTATCCTGAATCGTCAAATTTTGAAAAGGATTTGTATGAATACGTACTTGCCCTGTCATTTCCTGACAAATTTTCCTATGATAGCAATTATCTTAATCTTTATAAATTTTTTATGTTAATTCTTAGAGAGCTTTATTCTCAAGAAAAAGATTTAGATGCAGAATCAAATCTTTCAAAATATAAAGTTGAACTTTTAGATGAAGATGAGTTTTCTCATTACGAATCTTTTGCAGAATACTCAACATTTATCCAGTCATATTACAATCTATATATCTATGAAGCCATGAGGCTAGGATTGGAATTCAAAGGATTTAATACAATTGACCATGTAATTATGATTCATCACTTAGCAACTTTTATAGGCAAGCAAATGACATCAAAGCATGTAGAAATAGATTTAGGGAAGGTTTCAGCTGCCTCAATGGGGCATGATATAGGCAAATTCGGTTGCATAGGCGACGAGGTCTCTAGAGTTCCTTATCTTCACTATTACTATACTGATAAATGGTTTAAGGATAACGCTATGCCTATGATAGGTCATATAGCTACTAATCATTCTGTTTGGGATATTGAACTTGAAAATCTTCCTATAGAATCCTTAGTTCTTATCTATTCCGATTTTAGAGTAAAAAATGATGCTAAGGGAAAAATGAATATTTTTTCTTTAGATGAATCCTTCGATGTAATTCTAGAAAAGCTAGATAATGTCGACGAGCAAAAAACTATCAGATATAAAAGAGCCTATGGAAAGCTCAAAGACTTTGAGAACTATTTATTATCCTTAAATATAGATATCCTAGATGAATCAAAGCCTAAAATAAGTGCAAAGCCCAAGCCTTATGCTTTGTTATTTGACCAGGAAATCACTGATAACCTCAAATTTTACTCAATATCTAAAAATATAACCATAATGCATCTGCTTAGGAGTGAAGCTTCACTAACTCATTTGCTGGAATACGCAAGGACAGAGCGCAATCCTCTTAGACTTAGAGAATATATAGACGTATTTAAGGAATACTCTACTCATCTTTCACAAAAGCAAAAGCTACTTATGATGAAATTCTTGTTTGATATGACTGTCCATCACGAAGAGGATATTCGAATAGAATCAGCAACCTTCCTAGGTAAGCTGATATCAAATTTTGATGAAGAATATAGAAAAGAGCTTCCTAAAAATGCCGTTATAGATAACCCAGAAACCAATGCTCTAGAATTATTTTCTCAGTATTCTACAAAGATGATAGAGCCCAATATAAAAACTATTCCTATTCATAAAAAATGGCTTGGACTTTCTTTTGCTTACTTTATGAAAACCGTATCCATATATATACCAGAGGGCTTAAGAACTGACTTTGAAAATTTATGCACAAAACTACTAACTAATCACGCAGGTGAAGAAAATCAAATCAAATATTTATTGCTTGCACTTATCAGCATAGAGTTAAGAAATGAAAATACTCTTAATGATGCTTTATTCTTAGCTCTACATTCTATAAAAAGTGAAAATGAAGACATCAAAGCCCTAGCCTTGCTCCTACTAATAGGCTACAGACATAAAATAACAAAAGACAGCGTGCTTTATTCCACAATAGAAGAAAGCCTTCAAAACAATATAGGTAATCTTGACAATATTTCATTTAATTATCTTTCTCTAGAGCTTTCTAAAGCACTTGGCATAAAAGATTTAGAACATCTCTATGAGCAAGCTATTCAAAGCACTAAAAGTAGACTTTCAGAAATATTTTTAAACAATCTCAAAAGTGCTACTTCGTTTATTCAAAAAATCGTACACATTGATATTTTGAAAAAAAATGCCCTCGAAAACATCAACTATATGGGTGCGTATACAGCTATGCATTTTTGCAATATTTTAAAAGTCAGCGAAATAGAAATAGTAAGAACAAAAGCAGGTCATTCACTTATAGAGATTTTCCCTCACTTGAACATTGAGCAAAGAAACGATATAGCTATAGAGCTCATACGTTCACTTGAGATGCAAGACTATAAGTTTGCAAAGTTTATTCCTCATTATCTTGGAGAAATACTGCTTTACATCTCTCCAAAAGAGTTTGATGAGATATTAGATGATTTTGAAATGAATATTAAAACATCAGAATCAAACATAGTATTTTTAATCTTAAAAACTCTAGGAAGATATATATCTTTATATAGTAGATATTACGAAAATTATCCTCAAGAAAGCAGGAATTACAAAAGCCTGTTTCGTATAGTGGGAATCCTTATGTGTGCTTTAGTTCACTATGAAAAGAAAGTAAGAAGAGCTGCTTTAGAAGTAATTTCAAAAGATATCTTCGATTGCTTGACTATAGACGAAACCCTAAAAGCATCTATATTTAAAAAAATGGCTAAAAAAATGTTGACCCTGCTTCCTCCAAAAACAGACGATATAGGTCAGCTAAGCATCGGCTCCAGTATGAATAGAATATATAGATATATCTGCGAGTACGAGCTTGAAAATGGAGCTGTCGAGTATGAAAACAAAAAAAATATTGCATTCTTCCCTGGAACCTTTGATCCATTTACCTTAGGTCATAAAAGCATCGCAAAAACTATTAGAGATATGGGACTCGAAGTCTATCTTTCTGTAGATGAATTTTCATGGTCAAAAAGAACTCAGCCTCACATGATAAGAAGAGAAATAGCCAGAATGGCTGTTGCTGATGAATTTGATATCTATCTTTATCCTAGTAGTATGCCTGTAAACATAGCTAATGACAAGGATGTAGACCATCTTGTAAATAATTTTCCTAATAGAGACGTACACATGGTCACTGGAAAGGACGTAATATACAACGCTTCAGCCTATAGAGGAGATTATAAAATCAGAGAGCTTCCTCATATAGTTTTCGAAAGAGAAGACATGCAGCTTCCAAAAGATGCAAATGAGCAAGAGGATTTCAAGCAATATCTGAAGAAACCATATACCTATGTTCAGCTAGATGATGCATTTACTCATATTAGCTCAACTCTTATAAGAAGCTGTATAGACCAAGATAAAGATATTTCAAACATGGTAGACCCTCTTTGCGAAAAGTATATCTACGACAAAGGTCTGTATAAAAAAGAACCTCTATTTAAGTCTGATGCTAAAGAAATAAATAGAAGAGTTGAAATCTACAAGCATCCGCCTAAAACTATAATAGCCAAGCTAGCTCAGAGCTTTGCAGATGTAGATTTGGATAAGCTTTTTGCTTTCATAGATGATGAGAACACAAGATGTATAGCCCTTCTAAACGATCATTCTAGTGAAGTACTAGGTTTTTCAGTATTCAAGTGGCTTCCATCAACTAGCATATATTCAAGATTTGAAGATAAAACTGTATGTGACTTTATTAGAAATGTATATGTAGGTAGAATCGTGCACCTAGGCGGAATATTTGGAAATAAAGAAACAATGACTATACTATTTACAGAAACCCTGACATATTCACTAGGCAAGGACTACACCTTCATGATTTACTCAAATGAAACAATGTCTAGCGAAAATAAAGCTTTAGAAGAAATTATAACGCTTAGTGGCTTTACTCATATTCAGAGTCGAAAATCCATCTACTATGTCAATATGAGCAACCCGTGTACTTTAAACTTGGACCTTGAAAACTTTATTAAAGAGCCGTTTCTAAATAACGATAAAATACAGTCTACTATTGAAAGCACTAGAACAAATCTTCAGACTGCTATTGCAAAGCTCTATCCAGCAAATCTAATTATTCCTTTTGACAATAAGATGTTCAAGGAAAAATTAATTGCTAAAATTTGTGAGGAAAATCAAGTGCCACACACACCTACTGTACCAAGAAAATTAGGTGAAAAAATCTGTGTACCTTTTGGACACATACTTTCAAAGCTAATTATTCCTAATACCGTATCAAAATCGCTTCACACAGAAAAAATATTCAACAAAGATTTGAGTGGCTTTACAGTTAGAGCCTATCCATTTTATCTATCACTGGATAAACAGGTAAAAACCATCAAATCTTTTGCTAAAGAAGTAATCCTTGTGGATGATATTTTGAACAAAGGATATAGAATCAACGCTCTAGATCCAATACTAAAAAGACAAAATGTCAAAGTGTCTAAAGTAATTGTAGGCATATTGACTGGTAAAGGCAAAGAGCTTATGGAAATCCAAGGCAGAGATGTGGACAGTGCGTATTTTATTCCAAAATTAAACGTATGGTTTAACGAGGGAATCCTCTATCCGTTTATTAGCGGAGATGGAATTGAGGATGCTAACTTAATAGGTTCAATGATTCCATCTATTAACCTCATACTTCCATACACCTCTCCACACTATATTAAAGATACAAATGCTCATGATTTATATAATTTCTCTATGACTTGCCTAGAAAATGCTTATGCCATATTAAAGAGCTTAGAAGAAGTCTATGAAGAGCTGTTTGAGAGAAGGCTGACAGTTTCTGCATTAAATGAAGTCTTAGTCTACCCTAGAGTAGTAGATTATGGTAACAACTTGGAGTATTCAAAAAATCAAACTCCGTCATCATATGTACTCGATGATATAGAAAGGCTTAAACGACTTAAAAAAATGATACTAAAGTAGGTGACCTATGAAATATTTCAAAACTAATAGCAAAGTGTTATGCATTCAAAATGAAGCCATAGAAAAAGCGTTTCAAAGCTTATTATCAGATTCTAATCTAATTGAATTTCAGAATATCGAGGAGTCTGATGACATCTATTATTTTACTATTCAGCCTAAAGGTGATTTTAGACGTTCATTCCTACTAGATAGCATAGGCTTAATGAATGCTGATAAAGAAGGTCTTTCTCTTCTTTATCAGCAAGAAGCTGGTGATATTCAAAATAATATAGATCCAGATTTTCTGAGCTTAATAAAAGCTCAAAGAGTGATGAGTATTAATTTATCTCATCCAAATTGGAAAGATTGCTTAGGTAATAATCCTCTTCCAGCCTCTAAACCTATACACCTTAACATAGTAGGTCTAGGAGATGTAGGCGGAACGCTTCTTACAGGGCTGAAGCTTACAGGAGGTAACCATATCTCAACTATAGGCATCTACGATAAGGATGAAAACAAAATGCTTCGCTATGAGCAAGAGATGGAGCAAATTCACTTTGACGGACTAAGTATGCCAAAGGTTATTCGCCTAGATGAAAATGAAATCTTTGATTGTGATGTGCTGGCATTTACAGTAGCTACCTTTATTCCTCCAGTTGGTAGTGAAATAAAGGATGTGAGAATGGCTCAGCTAGAGCAAAACTCTAAGATACTAAAAATATATGCAAAAAAAGCTAGAGAAGCTGAGTTCAAAGGTCTTTTTGCCATTCTTTCTGACCCAGTAGACCAGCTATGCAGAGTTGCCTATGAACAAAGCAATACTGATGATTCTGGAACCAAAGATTACCTAGGTCTAGCAAGCGACCAAATTAAAGGGTATGGGCTTGGAGTTATGCATGCAAGAGCGGTATATCACGCTAAAAGAAATCCTGCTTTAGCTTTATATTTAGAAGAGGGAAGAGCTTATGGCCCTCACGGAAAAGGTCTAATTATAGCAAATAGCATAGATAATTACGATGAAGAATTAAGTGAGCAGCTTACTCAGCTTGCTCTACACTCAAATTTAGATGTAAGAGCCACAGGCTTCAAGCCTTATATTGCACCTGCTCTGTCTTCAGGCTGTCTTAGTCTTCTAGCCACAATAAGAGGCGACTGGCATTATAGCTCAGTGTTTATAGATGGAAAATTCTTAGGGTGTAAAAATAGGCTCACTAAAAGCGGTGTCCAAATAGAAGCTTTAGCTTTGCCTGAAAAGCTAATAAACAAACTAGCTGTTACTTTTTCTGATTTATAATATAGACAACTGGTTAACCTAGGGGGAATAGAACAATGCTATATATATTTTCATCGGATTCACCTTCAATCCAGCTCTCAGAAATGATTAATGCTTTTTGTCATTCTTATTCTGACTTTAAATTTGTAGCTCTAGATAATCTTCCTTCCCTGAAGCCACATGACAAAGTCCTATTTGCCTGGGAAGCTGATATCTGTGGTGTTGATACCAGTATTTTAAAGCTCATTCACAAAGCATATCTAAGCTCACCTAAATTTTTTAGTGGCTGCAAAGGCTCTATCCTATGCTTTAGCAAGACGATTTTTTACACAAAATATTTTTCAAGCCATATAGCATTCTTAACAAACAATATGGGTCTAGAATTTATAGGAAAGCCTATGGTCGAGGCTGTAGAAAGCTATAATAATTTCAAAAACAAGCAAAAGCTGAACAATATATCTCTAAAACAGCTGTGCCTAGAGGAATGCATGAATCTAGGCAAAAGGCTAAAAAATGACAAGCATGAATTACATCAAAATCCTAAAATAACTGCGGTTCATGCTAGTCACATAGACAGGTCAAACACCTATGCTCTTATGAAGCTGATATTAGATAACCTATCTATTGAAAAAAGCATATTTTCATTAGCTGAGGAAAGAATAATGGATTGCCGAGGCTGTGACTTTGAACAGTGTATGAATTTTTCTAATCACGGTGTATGCTATTACGAAGGGGACAAGCTAAAGGATATATTCAAATCTCTTGATTCATCACAGGCTCTGCTTGTTGCCTGTCCAAACTACAACGACTCTATGCCAGCAAACTATTTTGCCATGATTAACAGGATGACCTATATTTATAGACAAAAGGATTTTTCTGATAAATACCTCTACGCTATTATCGTATCTGCAAACTCAGGCTTCGATATGGTTGCAGGCCAAATAATCTCAGCTTTTTGCTTTAATAAAGGATTTAGACTAGCTCCGAACTTTGCTCTTATGGAGCAAGCAAATGAACCTCTTTCAATATTAAACCTTCCTCATATAAACCAAAGTATGAGTAAGTACGCTAAGGATTTAGAACAAAAACTAAAAGAAAATTAATAGTCTTTTGTATTAACTCTAATCAAGATTTCAGTAGCCCTGTTATTTTTAAGATAAAAATAAGCCTAGATTATCATCATATACAAATCTTAATATGATATATCTAGGCTTTTAATTGTAATAAATATTTTGTAATCAACAAGATTTCTAGAACTCATTTGCAATCTTTGATTATAGTATTGCATAGAATTATTACTTGTTTTTTTATTTATTTTTCTTACTTATCAGAAATAGTCCTATTACTATAAGAAGCGCGCTAAATACCAATTTATCGTCGATATTTATAAAGCCAAGAAGCTTCTTGGCAAGATAGCCTCCTCCGATTATTATCAGTCCTATGCCTATAACCTTTGCACTTTTATCGCTTCTATCATTATTATACTCTGGAGCTTTGTTATAGTTTGGCTCTGCTTTACTTGAGGCTGTATATTCCTCGCTTTGATTATAATCTACTTCTTCAGCTGGTATTTCTTCACCTTCGCTTTGAGGTTCTTTAGGATAACTAGTCGCATGATATGTTTGATTATGATAGGTATCCATGCCATATGGTCTTTGCGGAATAACAATCCATGCTATAATATAGGCTAAAAAACCAAATCCTGAAAAAAATGAAACTGCCCAAATAATTCTTATGATAGTTGGGTCTATGTCTAGATACTCAGCTAGTCCAGCACATACTCCTCCTAATATTTTGTCTGAATTCGAACGATAAATCCTATTACCCATATAACTCATCTCCCGTTTTATATACGATTTAGTTTCATATATATTATAACAAAATTCAAGTTTATGATTAACAATATTATTACACAAAAAACAAGTGTAAACAAAAGGCCAAAAATAAGGCATCCTTCATCTACACTTTTTATTGTGAATTCAACAATAACCCCATCAAACATTAGTATAGCTTTTTTGTGGGGTTATTTTTGATATTACACTCTGATTTTTTAATCAAATTTATTCAATTTTACTTTAAAGACTGGTATCTCTCTTCGATTATGCTCCAGTTTACAACATTCCACCAAGCATCAATATAATCTGGTCTTTTGTTCATATATTTAAGATAATATGCATGCTCCCAAACATCCAATCCAAAAATAACTTTCTTGCCTTCTGATATAGGATTATCTTGATTAGGAGTAGATACTATATCTATGCTGTTATCAGAATTTAGAACTAGCCAGCCCCAGCCACTACCAAATCTACCTACTGAAGCATCTTTAAACTTTGCTTTAAAGCTTTCAAAATCTCCAAATTTTTCATCTATCTTCTTAGCAAGCTCTCCTACAGGCTTTCTCTCTCCATCTGGTGACATAATCTTCCAAAATAAGTCATGATTATAGTGACCTCCACCATTATTTCTAACAGCTGCTTTTATATCCTCTGGAAGCTTGTCTAGAGATTTTAAGATTTCTTCTATCTCCATATTTTGAAATTCTGGATACTTTTCCAAAGCTTGATTTAGTTTATCTACATAAGCTTGATGATGTTTAGTATGGTGAATTTCCATAGTTTGTTTATCGATATGTGGCTCAAGTGCGTCATAAGAATAGTTTAGTTCAGGTAATTTAAAAATCATAATTCATCTCTCCTTAAAAATATCTAATATTTTATATATAAAGTTTTTTTGTTATCTGTTAATATAGATATCCATTTCGAGAAATGATAATCATTTTCTTTTGATATTTTTTATCTTTTATTTTTTTATTTTTAAATTATCCTTAATCAATTCAAATTCCATAATAAATTTTATGGTTTTGAACTATACTATCTCTTTTTTTACTTAGATGCTCTGGGCATATCTCTAGTTGCAACTATATCTATCCCTGTCCCAGCTACATCCTTAACTATAACATCGCCTAAAAACACTGGAGCTTCTACTACTACAGAATTGATTTGAGTCATAACATCAAATATTAAGTTTTTAGGAATTGGCTCTGCTGTCTTTACAGGAACTAAAGCCAAAAATCCGTTTTCTACTCTTACAGTAGATGTAACCATTCTTCTAGGATCCTCTAACTCTTGAAGTGCATATTTTTTCCCTTTTGGGCAAGTATGCCCTTCTATTATATAACCGTTTTCTGTTTCCTCTATCTGAAGCCTGCACCCCATAGGACAGGCTATACAAGTCAATTCACTATGCATGTTTTTCGCCCTCCACTTCCACAGTTATTTCTCCAGACAAATCTTTTATAAGCTCATTTTTAAGTACTATATTAATCATCTCTGAAGGTATCATATGCCTCATTTTCTTAGAAAGTATCTCTTTATTATCGCATTTTACTATAACTTTTGAATCTTTATATATTCCATCTACACGCATATAAAGATTTACATCCTCTTCGCTGTTTAATAGTATTTTGTGAGGCATAATATATCTTATTCCTTTATCGCTTTTTGTAGATACATAGCTGTCCTTATTTAGGCTCTGTCTTACATAATAGGCTGCATTTTTACCAGCTATTCTGCTTTCTTTTGTTACAAAATCTACTATATCGTGCACATGAAGAACATTACCACAAGCAAAAATTCCATCCACTTGAGTGTGCATTTTACTATCAACTATTGGACCATTAGTAATTTTATCAATTGCTATCCCTGCTTTTTGAGATAGCTCATTTTCTGGTATTAAGCCAACAGAAAGCAGTAAGGTGTCACATGAAATAAATTCCTCAGTGCCTTTTATAGGTCTTCTATTTTCATCAACCTTTGAAATTGTTACTCCATTTATTCTATCCTTTCCATGAATCTCGTGGATATTGTGAGATAGCATCAAAGGGATATCATAATCCTCAAGACATTGTGCTATGTTTCTATAAAGTCCACTAGAATATGACATAATCTCAACAACAGCCTTTACCTTAGCTCCTTCGAGAGTCATTCTTCTCGCCATAATTAAACCTATATCTCCAGAGCCATATATAACTACTTCCTTGCCTACCATATAGCCTTCCATGTTTATAATCCTCTGAGCCATTCCTGCTGTATATACTCCAGCTGGTCTATAGCCGTTTATTGCAATAGCTCCAGCGGTTCTTTCTCTGCATCCCATAGCAAGCACTATAGCACCTGCTTGTATTTCCATAATTCCTTGCTCTCCTAGTGCTATTATGTTTCTCTCATCGTCTATATTCAAAACCATGGTATTTAGCATAATTTCTATATCCGATTTTTTAGCCTGCTCTATAAATCTCTGTGCATATTCTGGTCCTGTTAATTCTTCTTTGAACTCATGAAGTCCAAATCCATTATGGATACACTGATTCAAGATGCCACCAAGTTCTCTGTCTCTTTCTATTATAAGGACTGAGTTTGCCCCGCATTTTTTTGCTTCTACAGCCGCTCCTAGTCCAGCTGGTCCTCCTCCTATTACGACTACTTCATACTTCATTACTTGTCACCGCCTTTAATCTTTGAGTCTACAAGGGCTGAACCGTGATTTTCCTTAACTAGCTCTTCTATAGGTATGTTTAGCTCTCTAGATAGAATCTCCATAACCCTAGGTGCACAAAATCCTCCCTGGCATCTTCCAGAGCCTGGTCTTACTCTTCGTTTTACTCCATCAAGAGTTCTAGCTCCTGCTGGTCTTTTTATAGCCTCAATTATTTCTCCTTCTGTTATACTCTCGCATCTACAGATTATCTTGGAGTATTTAGGATTTTGCTTTAGGATTTCCTTCTTTTCTTCAAGACTCATATGCTCAAATCCTAAAATAGCCTTTCTCTTAGGATTAAATGATGGATTCTCTTCTAATTCAAGTCCTTGCTCATTAAGTAGCTTCGCTACATACTTTGCAATAGCAGGTGAAGATGCTAAACCTGGGGAGTCTATTCCTCCAACAGTTATAAATCCTTTGGCATTTTTTGAAGGATAAATCACAAAATCTTTTTTATCACTAGATGCTCTCACTCCTGCGAAAACTCTTATGCTTTGATTCAGAGGAAGATTCGGTATTGATTTTCTTGATAGCTCATCAACTTTCTCAATCCCTGAGCTTGAAGTTGTCGTATCTTCAACACTATCAACATTATCTGCTGTTGGGCCTACTATTACATTTCCGTGTACAGTAGGTGCCACTAATATCCCTTTACCTACCTTAGTAGGGGCCTGGAATATAACCTTTGTAACACTATCTCCTGCATTTCTATCTAAAATTCTATATTCTCCTTTTCGAGGAATAATTTCGAATTCATTGTCTCCTATAAGATTAGCAATTTTATCTGAATATAGACCTGCGGCATTTACTATATACTTTGTTTTATATTCTGAATTTGATGTTGTTATTTTAAATCCTTCATCTAGTTTCTCTATAGACTCAACCTTCTCACTTGTTTTTAGCTCTACATTATTCTCTATGGCATTTTCAATCAAAGCAAAGGTCATATTAAAAGGACATACTATTCCAGCACTGCTACAATAAAGTGCTCCTATAACTTTTTTTGATAAATTCGGTTCAAGCTCTCTAGCTCTATCTCCATCTACTAGTTCCAAGCCTTCTACTTGGTTGTTTAGCCCTCTTTTGTATAAAACCTCAAGTTCCTTCATTTCTTCTTCATTAAATGCAACAACTAGCGAACCTATTCTATCAAAAGAAACCTCTAGCTCTTCTGTAAGCTGAGAATAAAGTTTGTTTCCCCATACATTTAGCTTAGCCTTTAAGCTTCCCTCATATGCATCATAGCCTCCGTGAACTATTGCACTATTTGCCTTGGTCGTCCCCTGACAAACCTCTATGTTTTTTTCTATAACTAGAGTTTTAAGCTTATATCTAGATAGTTCTCTAGCAATGCTAGCTCCTACTACCCCTGCTCCTATTATTGTAACATCATACATCGTTACGCCTCCTAAACTATGTCCAAAATTCAAAAAATGGAGAAAAAGCCTAAGCTTTTCTCCATTTTCTAATAAGCTTTTGTTAATATATTTTATTCTTCAGTTTCCCAGTCCATTGCTCTCTTAACAGCTTTTTTCCAGCCATTATACTTTTTATTTCTTAAATCTTCTTCCATAGTAATTTCAAATTCTCTATCCACAGCCCATTTATCTTTAATCTCATCTTGATCTTTCCAGAATCCTACTGCAAGACCAGCGAGATATGCGGCTCCAAGAGCAGTAGTTTCAAGAACTTGAGGTCTTCTAACTGGTACGTTTAAGATATCAGATTGGAAGCTCATAAGGAAATTATTAGCAGCAGCGCCACCATCTACCTTCAATGCTTTAAGAGTTATTCCAGAATCCTCTTGCATTGCTTCTAAAACATCTTTTGTTTGATAAGCTATAGACTCTAGAGTTGCTCTTACGATATGCTCTCTCTTTGAACCTCTTGTAAGTCCGAGTATTGCTCCTCTTGCATACATATCCCAGTACGGTGCTCCGAGTCCTGTAAACGCAGGAACTACATAAACTCCATTTGTATCTTCAACCAAGTTTGCATAATACTCTGATTGAGCTGAATCATATACTAGCTTTAGTTCATCTCTAAGCCACTGAATTGATGCTCCTGCGATAAATATACTGCCTTCAAGAGCGTACTCAACTTTATCTCCTATTCCCCAAGCTATAGTTGTAAGCAAGCCATTCTTAGATTCAATTGGCTTTTCACCTGTATTCATAAGCATAAAGCATCCTGTTCCATATGTGTTCTTTGCCATTCCTGGTTCAAAACACGCCTGGCCAAATAATGCAGCTTGCTGATCTCCAGCATCTCCTGCTATAGGAATTTCTGCTCCACCAAAAGTTTGTGGGTCAGTATGTCCATATACACAGCTAGAAGGTTTTACTTCAGGAAGCATTGATTTAGGAATCCCTAATTCACTTAAAATTTCATCATCCCACTTTAATTCTTTGATATTATATAACAAGGTTCTAGAAGCATTAGAATAATCAGTTACGTGAACCTTTCCTCTTGTAAGATTCCAGATTAGCCAAGTGTCTATATTTCCAAATAGAAGTTCTCCATTTTCAGCTTTTTCTCTGGCTCCTTCTACATTGTCAAGTATCCACTTAACCTTTGTTCCTGAGAAGTATGCATCCACAACAAGACCCGTTTTTTCTTTAATTGAAGCCTCTAAGCCTTTTGCTTTTAGTTCGTCACATATAGCAGCTGTTCTTCTGCATTGCCACACTATGGCATTATATATAGGCTTTCCTGTATTTTTATCCCAAACTACTGTAGTCTCTCTTTGGTTTGTTATACCTATAGCTGCTACCTCTTCTGGTCTTACTCCTGTTTTTTCAAGAACCTCCCTAGCTACACCACTTTGTGTTCCCCAAATCTCCATGGCATCGTGCTCTACCCATCCAGCCTTTGGATATATCTGAGTAAACTCCTTTTGAGATGTTCCGACTATCATACCATCTTTATCAAACACTATTGCTCTAGAGCTAGTTGTACCTTGGTCAAACGCTAGTATGTAATTTTTCATAATATCCTCCTTGTATAATTAGATTAGAAATAGTTCATAAGTTATTTACGAATATTCTTAACCTCATTTCTTAATATTGTTTGTTATCAAAAATAATTTGAGCCCCTTAACCAACTCTAATTTTTATATTATAGTTATCTCATGAAGAGAATATGCGATGCCTCCTTGAATAACTCCTATAGAGTATATATTCGTAACTTAGCTTGCATAACAGTGAGATTCTTTGATTTAGCTGGTTGAATTTCTCTTTGATTTTACTGATCTTGGAGAATTATTCGTGTCACTTACAAGGTTAATTGACTCACTATTATTACTCTTTCATTTTGAAAGGAGACTATTTATGTCTAACTATTACCACTTACCTGTTGTAGGCATTGATATTGCTGCGAATTTTTCAATTGTTAGTGCACTAAAGCCTGACGGCGATATTTATCAAAAGAATCTTAGGATTGAACATACTCTTTGCGGATTCAACAAGTTGCTTACTTTTCTACAAAAAATTGAAGAAGAGTTAGGTGATAGTCCCAAAGTATTTTGTGAATCCACGGGAATATATCATCTTACTCTTCTTCATTTCCTTGTAAATAATCAAGTGGATATACGTGTAATAAATCCATTGATAACTAATTCTAACAAGAATTCGAATATAAGAAAAGTAAAAAATGATAAATTGGATTCTCTTTCTATCGCAAAGATTTGTAAATTCGATAATGTGAAGACTTCTTCATTTACTTGTGAAGAATTTTTACATCTTAAGTTTTTAGTGCGAGAGTATTACAAAGTAGTTGATTTAAAGGCAAACCTTAAAAAAACTTTTTCAAATAATATCTATATTCATTACCCAGGACTACAAGATGCATTTGCTGATTTAACTGGCAAAACGCCTCTTATGTTTATTACAAAATATCCTACACCTCAACATCTTTTGGGTGCTTGCGAAAATGAAGTAATTAATATGCTTGTAACGTCCTCTAAACGAGGTGTTAAGTGGGCAACTAAGAAGTTCAAACAACTTATGGACATAGCTAAAAGTGCTGATGTCATAGGGATTAATTCACTTCTATTCCAATCCAAAGTTAACCGTTTTTATGAAAGTTTCACATTTTACTCACACCAACTTCAAAGCATAACTAAAGAAATCTTTGAGTACCTTGATGGTTGTTCATTTGCAAATATCTTTAAATACAACCTTGAACTTTTAAAAACTTTTAAAGGGATTGGAGATATTTCTGCAATTACTTTACTAGTTGAGATTGGTAATATAGATAAATTTTGCAAACCTCAACAACTTGTTGCTTTCTTTGGCGTGGATCCTGGTATAAATCAATCTGGTAACTTCAGTAGCGATTGTAATAAAATGTCTAAACGAGGAACAAAAGTAGGCAGAAGAGCATTATATGCTATTGCTCTGGCTTGTATTCGCACTAACAAAAATAAAGTACCGATAAATCAAGTTATATATGAGTATTATCATATTTCTTTGGGAAAGAAAAAGAAAAAAGTTAAACTTGTTGCTGTTATGAATAAACTTTTGAGATACATTTTCTCAGTTCTAAAAAATCAAAAACCTTATGAAATTAGAAATCCTAAAATTCATAAAAGGATGTTCTTAGAATCAAAGCCTTCATTGCAAAGTGCTTAATAAAAATATTCCCACTTAAAACAGTTAACGTTCGGATTTATTTGAGCGTTACTTACTGTGCCATTTATTTTTAAAAATTTTTTTAATTATTTTTCTTGACTATTACTAGCTGGTCTAAATGTTCTATTATTTGATATATGTTCAAAAATCATAACTCTAATCGCATTTATTTAAAATATCATAGCAAAAGTCAAAGCTCCTAGTACTCCACCAATTATTGGTCCTACAACTGGCACCCAAGCATATCCCCAATCACTGTCACCTTTTCCAGCTATAGGAAGTATTGCATGTGCTATTCTTGGACCCAAATCTCTAGCAGGATTCATAGCATAGCCTGTTGGTCCACCAAAAGCAAGTCCTAGTCCTAAAATCAAAAGTCCGATTATAAATGGGTTCATGCCATCTGCTATATTGTTAGTTCCTATAAACAAAATTGCAAATACTAGAATAAATGTTGCAATCACTTCAGTAAGCATATTTGCAGGAAGATTTCTAATTGCTGGTCCAGTTGAAAATACTGCTAGCTTTGCTCCCTTGTCTTCTGTTTTCTCCCAGTGAGGATAATACGCTGCCCAAACCAAAGTAGATCCTATAAATGCTCCTATAAACTGTGCCAAAATATACGATGGAACACTTGCCCAAGGGAACTCTCCTATAGTAGCCAATGCTATGGTTACTGCTGGATTAAGATGAGCACCACTGATATTTCCTGATGCATAAATCCCAAGCATTACACCTATACCCCAGGCCCAAGTAATAACAATCCAGCCTGCATTTTCGGCTTTTGATTCCTTAAGTACACACCCAGCAACTACTCCACTACCAAAAAGTAAAATACATGCTGTTCCAATTACTTCTGCTAAAAACGGTGAAATCATAGTAAAACCCCCTTTAAATTGTTAGTCCCATTTTCAAAAAACAAAAAAAGGAGAATCGTGAAATTTCACGACTCTCCCATCTCCTGTCATTGAAAATAAATTTTATATGGACTTGTTGTAATTATATTATCCTAGGTTTTAAATTTTGTCAAACGTTTTCCTAAAATTTTTTTAATTATTTTAAATATTCTAAATATTAACCTATCCAAACCTCTTATGTTTCAATAATTTAAATATCCCAAAGAGATTCTTTGCTCGTAGACACAGCTATTCCTCCACTTTTTAGTACATCCATAATATCCTCTTTCGACTCAATAAGTCCTCCTGCTATTATTGGAATCTCAGGTATTTCTGACTTAATTTTTTTTATTACTCTAGGAATTATTCCAGGCATAATCTCTACTGCGTCAGGACGAATTTTTTTAATCTGCTGGATGTTTGTTTCTATAGAAAGTGAATCTAATACAAATAATCTTTGTATTACCCTTACATCCGACTCCATAGCTTTTTTTATCATACTTGATTTTGTCGTTATTATTCCACATTCATTTTTATACTGAGCTACTAAATAATCTATAACTATAGGATTTGATGCAAATCCAGTTATCATATCTACGTGAATAAATGGAATTTTATCATGTTTTTTCAAGGTTTCAATTATATTTCTTATTCCTAAAATATCAGCATTCAAAATAAATACTATTTTATTATCTGTTTCTATTACCTTTCTCAATCCTTGCTCGTTTTTTATAGCAGGTATTACAGGAGTATTTTCCAAAATATTTGTCAGCTGTCTCTTACTTACCATAATTTCCCCTCCAATCATCCGCGATTATAACATAAATGTTTATTCCTGAAAAGCTATTTTAATTTTCTAAAAATTGTATTTCATTTATTATTTTTGGGTATAATAGCCTCAGGGGTGGATTATGAAAAATAAACTAAAGCACGCAATTATAAGATTTATACTATACTTAGTCATCATTCTTTCTCTGTTTGCCTTTGTATTTTCAATATCATTTTATACCTCCTATAAAATGTTTTTTGTCCCTCATAACGATTTTCATCTTAATGGAGCAAAAAATCTTTTAAAAGAGCTTCCTTTACTTCTAAAAGAATCAGATGAACCTCCAAGTGACAAAATACAAAACTACACAGAAAATCCAGATGAAGATCAGGCTACTCCTGAGTATATTATAAATCCTTAGCCAAATAAGTAATAATAACTCATGGTAATTACTTATTTTAAACAATCCTGATTTTAAAGTTGTTAAAGCATTTTATCAAAAAAAGACAGTGTATATTTTCGGATGATAAATCCTTAGTCTACACTGTCTTTTATTGATATTAAAACAACTGCTTTTTCGCCATAAACAGTGCTGCTAAAAATGACATTACTGATGCTATAAAAATAATTATCCAAAAGCCCATTGGATTGGCAGCAAAAGGCACCGGCACATTCATTCCAAATAAGCTTGCAATAATAGTTGGTATAGCCATAACTATAGTGATAGATGTAAGCACCTTCATCACTATGTTTAGGTTATTTGAAATCACAGAAGCAAAGGCATCCATAGTTCCGCTTAGGATATTGCTGTAGATATTTGCCATTTCTATCGCCTGTTTGTTTTCTATGATTACATCTTCTAGTAATTCTTTATCATCTGGATACTTTTTAACTGCATCGAGCCTTAGCATCTTTTCAAACACCATTTCATTTGCTCTTAAAGACGTCGTAAAGTAAACCAAGGATTTTTCTAAAGATAATAGCTGAATAAGCTCTTTATTCTTCATCGATTTGTGAAGCTCTCTTTCTACTTGGACACTCACTCTATCAATTTGCTTTAGATAAAGCAAGAAATAAGTAGCTACTTTGTACATAATCTGAAGAATGATTCTAGTTTTCTTGTAAGTATAGAAGCCTTTCATTCGTCCTTTTATAAGGTCAGTAAGAATCTTTACATCTTTAGTACATATGCTTATAATAGCTTCCTTTGCAATAATTATACCTATAGGAATAGTTCCATAAAGCCTACCACTAGGGTCTTCCTGAGGAACTGGAACGTCAATTATAAACAGGGTGCTTTCATCCTCAACATCTATACGAGGGCTTTCCTCCTCGTCAAGTGCGGCTTTCATATGACTCTCATCAACGTTGTATCTTAGCCTTACAGTTTCTATTTCCTCTGGAGTAGGACTAACCATATATATCCATGCGCCATCTTCCATTTCATCTATCTCGCCAGTCACATCATCTATAGTTTTAAAAATTCTAAGCATCAGCGCACTCCTTCCTAGTTCTTACATTCTAAGTGTAGCCTTGATTCTATGTGGATTTAATAATAAATCAATCGCATCGTCGATATTATTAGTTATGATATCCGCTGCAAAAATAGCTTTTACTGCGCATCCCTCATCTCCTATTACTGCAACAGATAATATGCTTTCCTCAAACATCTCTACATCATTATTTCCATTTCCTATGGTCATAGTCAGCTTTGAATCTATGTTGTTCACGATTTCTCTTTTGCTAAGAGCTGCGTTATCCACATCAAAAATCTCTAAAGTAACAGGCATATCCTTGCACTGCTCAGCAGCCTGATGATAAGTATCCGCCGTCAAAATATATATATTTATTCCCATCTCATGTACTCTTTGGATTTTTTCTCTAATGCCATTTTTAATGTTGCCATCATAGGCTATCGTACCATTAAAATCAAGTACAAGATTTTCTATATTCATCTTCCCTTTACCTGGAATGTCTATACTTACCATAAATAACTCCTCCTTAGTTCATCTCAAATCTATTACAAATCGTACTAACTCCTATTATTTAACCAATCAATCAGGTGCTCTATTACTTCATCCTTATTGATTTCATTGAGCATCTCATGTCTTGCTCCTTCATAGAGCCTGAGAGTAACATCCTCTATGCCTAGTTTTTCTTTGTAAAGACTATACATATATTTTACCCCATCACTATAATTTCCAACAGGGTCTTCCTCCCCAGAGAATAAATATATCTTAAGTGACTTAGGAATAGCTTTCATATTTGCTTCATTAAAATTTTCTATTATCCCTCTAAACATATAGTAATATGCTGAAGAAGTAAAGATAAAACCCAAATCTGCTTTACTTGCGAAATCTTCTCCTACTTTGTTGTCTCTAGATAACCACTCAGCCCCAGTAATAACCTTATCTATTCTTTTATTAAATAGCTTTTTAGTGATCTTCTCAATATAGTAAGCCTTTCTCTTCGGTCCAAAAATGCTCATAGAGATTCTAGCAAGCCTTGCCCACGCTCTACTTGATGCTACTTGGTCAAATCCTCCAGTCCCAGAAAAAATAACACCTGAAAGAAGATTCGCATAAAGCTGAACATATCTTACACTCAAAAAAGACCCCATAGAATGTCCTAGCAAAAATATTGGCAGATTTGGATGCTGTTTCACAATAATATCAGTGAGGCTTTTCATATCTCTCACCATAAGTAAAAATCCATCACCCTTGCCCATATATCCATACTCCATAGCTGCTGTTTTGCCATGCCCTCTATGGTCATTTGCATAAACTGCATATCCATTTTGTGCTAATTTTTCAGCTACATAACTATATCTTAGAGCCTTCTCGCACATTCCATGAGCTATTTGGATAACGCCTTTTGGATTTTCAGGAACCCAGCTATAATAGTATACCTTGATATCTCCTTGACTATCAAAATAGCCTTCATTAAACTTCATAACACTCAATCTCCTTTTTATAAAGCTAACAAACATCATATAAGAATCGTTACTCATGCTATGATATGATATACTCAAATTACCATTAAATTAAACAAAATAATCTAGGAGGTAACAATGTCTCTTAAATTTATTGCTTCTGAATCATCACGCTATATGCAGTGGGACGAGCTAAGTAACCTCGGAATCAAGCACTGCTTTACAACATATCCAGAAGATATGGGAGTAAAGACAAACAATGATAAATCAAGCCTAATTCAAAACTATGATAAAGCAAAAGCATTTGCTAAGCTAAACTCCAAGCAAACCTACTTTGCACAGCAAATCCACGACAAAAACATAGGAATAATAAACTCCTTAACTGATGGAACTGAATTTTTCCTAGGCAGATATCTAGATAATACAGATGGACTCATAACAAGCATGCCTAACATTACCTTAATAACTCAGTATGCAGACTGCACACCCATAACCTTATGGGATACTAAAAATAAAGTTTTAGCTTCTGTTCACTCAGGCTGGAAAGGCACATCACTAAAAATAATCGAATCAGCAATAACTGATATGATTTCAAACTATGATTCAAAGCCATCAGATATTCACTGCTTTATCTGGCCATCTATAGGATATGATGATTTTGAAGTGGATGAGGATGTAGCTAAAATATTTCGTAATGCATTTAGTTTTGCTGATGAAGTAATCTCTAAAAAAGCTAACAAATATCATATTGATTTGGTATCTATAATTCAAAGAGTTGCCCTTGATAACAAAATCTTAAAAGAGCATATCTACCTGAGCAACCTATCTACTTTTTCTGATACGAGATTTCATTCCTACAGAAGAGATAAAGAAAACTCTGGCAGAATGGCTCTACTTATGGAAATTTAACTTATTCTTTATCAGCTGGAACAACAGCCTTAATTTGCTCTACTACTTTCCAGGCATGCTCTAGATTATTTGATTTAATATAATCATCTAGTTGATTTTTTGTTTCAAAATCTAGAGCTACCATATCGTCATCTTTTTCATACTTTAATTTCCAAGGCATAATTAAGCGCTCCTTTTGCTATAATATAAATGCTATCTATATTTTAACACTTTTGAACTTTTATTCCTATACCATAAACTAAGCATTTGAATCTTCATTTTGCAATCTCCATGTACATTGTAATTTTGAAGATTCTGTGTTAATATATCATTAAGATACTACGTTTGCAACCGGGGATGTAATGGTTTCGACGGGGTCCTGAAGGTACGAGTAGCGAGTCGTGTAACTCCTCTTTATCACGTAAAACTATGGGGAACTTAAATTAAACGCAAACGAAAATTACGCTTTAGCGGCTTAGTTGCTGCTCGTTTTCACCGAGATTCCTACGACTTGGATGAAAACGTCAGATAGTAGGGCACTGCTTTGTGGATATCTGGACATAAAGTAGAATAATTCAGATGTAGCTGATAGGGAGCTTAGTTGTTGGGGCGCCCAGGAAGCGAAATTTAAATTCAACGACTACACTCGTAGAAGCTTTTATTGAATGGACTTCGGACAGGAGTTCGATTCTCCTCATCTCCACCAATATGAGAAATCAAAATAGCGACTAATATTATGATGTAACTATCATATATATTGTCGCTATAATTGATTTATGGATAATTTTGCCTATTATCGCTAAGTACTTAAATGTACTCCAAAGAATAAATACTCTGTAAGAAAAATTTTTCTTCCTGACTTTATATTGTTTAAATTAAGCTTAAAAATTATAAACAAAACTTGAATTTACAACTTATAAGTTGTAAAATCGAATTAAAGAGAGGTGAAAAGATTTTGGACAATAAATTCAGCATAGAATACACTTCGAAAATGGAAAAAGCTCTTAGACAAATAGCAAAAGAAGATAAAAAATTATTTGCAGAAATAGTTAAAAAAATTGAGTTTTTTCAAAAAGGAGAACATGAAAAGCTTACCCTTGCTCCAATAAAGAGGAATCAAGCTAAATACAAGATTAGTGAAATAAAAATTAAAAGTCCAGAATCTTATAGAATCTTTTATGTTTGTATAGATGAAAAAAATAAAAGAGTAGTTTTTCTTGATGGACAAAGAAAAAAAGTTCAAGCATTTAAAGATGATTATTTTAAAGTCCTTGATAAAGCTTTAGACATTTATCTTGATGAAGTAAAGGGGGATAAAAATGAATGATTTAAATAAATTAATCAATGAAATAATAAGTGAAGATCAAGAAATTAGAGAAGAAATTGAGCTATTAGATTTAAAATATAAACTTATTGATGAACTAATAAACTTTAGAAAATCATATAAATTAAGCCAGGCAGAATTCGCTGATATGATTAAAGTTAAGCAACAGATGATATCAAGATTTGAAAAAGGAGAGGTAGACCCAAGGCTGAGCTTTATATCAAAGATTATACATGGCATGAAAAAAGAAATTGTAATTAGAGATGAAGATTATATAAATGTAAATAATATTACGCCTATAAATAGAAAGAAGCCCATTTTTCAACCAAGAGAGTATAAGTTAGTAATTTAAGCGGAGGGAATATGAAAAAAAATAAATCTAGTTATCTTGAATTTAAAGGATATGAAGTAATTAAAATAAATATGAGCAAAATTTCTAAACCGGAAAAAGAGAATGACAATAATATAGGCTTTATGTTTAAGATAATTCCTAATAATAAAAATAACTTCAATAAGGCAAATATTATTCAAGGAGTTAAAATTAATGCAACAGAAGAATTTCCTTATGAAATAGAAGTGGTTTTAAAGGGCAATTTTGAGCTGGAAAATTGTGAAACAGATGAAGAAAAAATGAAATTCATAATTACTAATGCTAGCGCCATCTTGTTTCCTTATATAAGAGCCACTGTTTCACTTATTTCATCACAGCTTGAATATGAAAAAATATTGCTCCCAGTAATCAACTTTTCGAAAATATTTGAAAAAGCAGATTTAGAATCTTTATTAATGGAGCATACTCAATTTGAAGATTTTTAGACTTATAAGAATTTTGTTAATGGACTAATGCTAAGAAAAGTCAAATGACTTTTCTTTTTTTATTCTATGAGTCTTTAATACGTTCCTTTTTAGGACATGTTGCTTTAATAAGAAAACTTTTATGAAAATTATATAAATCGAGTCCTAAAACTGTATTTGGCAAGTAAAAAATACAAATACCTTTAATTATAAGTTTTATATATATCTATAAAACAACTGATGTTTATTATAAAGCAAAAAAAATATTAAAAAATAAGGTAGATAATCCTGTGTTAAGAAAAATGATAGTCTTTTGTGTATACATAACTATCCTTTTATTCGCTAGACTTTTACTCAATATAATTTTCAACTTTTTTTTGGCATAGTTAATATAGTTTATCTAAAACCATATAGGGTATTTTTATATATATAACTTTTTTATAAGTTATTTTTTATGCTTGCACATTTTGTAGTTTCTTATGTTATAAAAAGGAGGATTACGAATGTCTGAAATTAAATTTCCATCATCAGAGGAAATTAATGCACAGCAACTAAATAATCGACTTGGTAGAGAATATAACAAGATACACTTAAATATATAAACAACCTCGGAGTTACAATTTTAGGTGATAGAAGGCGATATATCCGACCCTAAGTTTTGTAAAGATATTATCAAAAAAGTAATAGATAAATTTCATCAGATTGATATTTTAGTAAACAACACTGCTGAGCAACATCCACAAAAAAGTATACTAGATATTAGCGATGAGCAACTAGAACAAACATTTAAAACCAATATTTTTTCTATGTTTTATTTAGTAAAAGAAATTCTCCCACACATGAAAGAAGGAAGTAGCATAATAAATACTTCATCTATAACTGCATTTGAAGGTAATCCTGTTCTTTTAGATTATTCTTCTACAAAAGGTGCTATTTCTTCATTTACTAGATCTCTTGCTATAAACCTTTCTGATAAAAAAATAAGAGTAAATCAAGTGGCTCCTGGTCCTATATGGACTCCACTTACCCCATCTACATTTAGTAAAGACCATGTAGATGATTTTGGAGCAGACACTCTTTTCAAAAGGCCAGGTCAACCTCTTGAGCTTGCAGAAGCTTATGTGTTTTTAGCTTGGGAGCATGCATCTAGCTTTATAACTGGTCAAACTATTCATATAAATGGAGGAAAAATAGTTAACGGATAGTTAATAAATTTATCACTAGTAAAACTCATCCCTATAACAAATACCCATAGGGCAATTAATTTTGCTCTATGGGTATTTTAAAATATGTTTATCTTAATAATATCCACAAATATTCAAGCATAATCAATCCTTTTTAATCAATGGAAAGTACAATCTTTCCAGGTGATTTTTTACTCATTATTTGCTCATGGGCTAACTTTGCATTTTCCAGATTAAATACATCTCCCATTTTTGGTTTTAATAATCCCGATTTTAGTAAAGCTTCAACAGCATATAAACTTTCATTGTATTCTTTCGGTCGTACATTCCACAGAGCTAAGCCTAAAATATCTGATTCTTTAATCATAGCTAGTCTAGGATTAATCTCTATATTCCCACGGTTCCCAACAACTACAATCCGACCATACTGAGCAACTATTTTCAAGTCTGTTTCTAAATTAATATTTGCCAAAAATTCTATAATCACATCTGGCCCTTTATTCTTAGTTATAGACATTATTTCTTCTTTATTATTTTCATTAACATGGTCAATTGCATAATCAGCTCCTGAAGTAACTATAAATTTTTTTCCATCATCTGAGCTTGCTGTGCCTATTACTATAGCTCCTATTCCTTTAGCCATTTGAACTGCTAAAGAACCTACCCCTCCACTTGCTCCATGTATTAATACTGTTTCTCCTGGTTTTATTTTTGCTCTATGAAACAACGCTCTATACGCTGTTAAAGCTGGTATTCCAAGAGAAGCACCTTCCTCATATGATATTGAATCCGGTAACTTATGAACTACACTTGCATCACAAACAACTTTTTGGGCGTATGTTCCTGTGTTTCTATTCGCAAGTAAAGCAGCAACAAAAACCCTATCCCCAACCATTATATTATTTACATCTTCACCAATTTCATCTACAACTCCAGCTCCATCAAAGCCAGGAATATAGGGTAAATTAGGAATAAAAAACGAATAAGTCCCAGTTCTTATATATGCCTCATTCGGATTGACTCCAGCCGCAAATAACCGCACCCTAACTTCATTTTTATTAGGAATAGGTTCAGCAACCTCTTTATACTTTAGAACTTCTGGCCCACCAAATTCAGATATTTCTATCGCTTTCATCCGATTACCTCCTATGCAATAGTTGGATTTTAAATCTTATTAGTAAAATCTAATTATTCATCCACACATATGTCTCCTATAGAATAAAGAGCTACTTTTCCACTTAATTTAACCCTATCTCCGTTAAATTCACAATACACTGTTCCCCCACGCTCTGAAACCTGTCTCGCTACCATTTTATCAAGTCCTATCTTCTCTCTCCAATAAGGAATAAGGCTGCAATACATCGATCCACATACTGGGTCTTCATTAATATTTATCTTAGGCCAAAATGCTCTAGCCACAAAATCGTAATTATCACTTTTTGCTGTAACAAAAGCTGATAGCCCTTCTGGAATTTCTTTAAGTTTTGCAAAATCAGGTTTTAAAGTAGTTACAGTATCTTCTGAATCAAAAATAAATATTAAATCTCTATGAGTTTTCAAAACCTCAGTTGGCTGAGCTCCTAAAGCTTCAATCATTAAATCTGTCAAATTATATTTTTCAGGTATTAATGTTGGAAAATCCATTTCATACAAATCATTTTTTTTAGTTACAATAAGATGATAATTTTTCATTATAGTATTAAAATGGATTACATTTGAATCAGTTTCATAAAATCTAAATAAGATATATGCGGTTGCAAGAGTTGCATGTCCACAAAGGTCAATTTCTCCATCAGGTGTAAACCACCTTAGTGAATAATTATCTCCTTCTTTAACTGCAAAAGCCGTCTCTGACAAATTATTTTCTTTCGCTATTTTATTCATCTTTTCTTCCGAAATCCATTGCTCAAGTATACAAACTCCAGCTGGATTCCCTTCAAATATGTTGTCTGCAAATGCATCAGCTACATAATATTTCAGCATAATTATCCTCCTTTTCTACATATGTGCTATAGCATCTATTTCAACTAAAGCGCCTAATGGTATTTTGATTTGATTTTTTTTCATATTAAATCTCCTCTCTGATATTTTTTACTTGTTTTCTTGTTTTCTTTTTTTATTTTAGATGTTAAACTCAATATAAATAATAAGAAACAAATATGCAAGTACGCACATTTTTGTGCCTTATTTGGAGGATATAATGAAAAAAATCGAACATGAAGAAATTGTCTCAAGTCGCAACTGTGTAATGATACATGCCATGAATATCTTAGGAGGAAAATGGAGATTGCCCATATTATGGAAACTCTATCAAAATAAAACAATGCGCTATAATGAACTCAAAAGAAGCTTAGTTGGCATTACAAATATAATGCTTACGAGATCTCTTCAAAGTTTAGAAGAAAATGGACTTGTAAATAGAGTTGAGTTAAATCAAATTCCTCCAAAAGTGGAGTATTCATTAACCGAAAACTGCATAGAGCTTGTTCCAGCATTAGAAACAATTTATAATTGGGGACGTGATAGAATGATTGGTCAAAGTGAATAAGAATAGAACACTAAACGATTGCTTATTTGTCACTAAAATATATTTTGTATCTATAATAAAAATTCAAACCTAAAAATGGCTGCCTATAAAGACAGCCATTTTTTTGAAATATGTTCTATGTCTTGTGTATGAAAAAAATTGTTCTATAATATAATTAGTTTTACCCTCATATATCCTATATTAATTTCATCGCTACAATCTTCATATAAATTATATCGTTCTTGAAAATCTATTGGATGTTGATATGAACATCTAGCTTATTCCATAAAATAAATTATAGCTTCCCCCCCACCCCTTTGAACTTCTCCACAAAGGCAGCTATCTTTTGAAATACGCTCTGCTTTTTAGTGAGATATTCAGGGTTAAGAGGACTCATTTTAGGTAGGATTTCATTAAGCTCTGTTCCATTTTGACTTGCGTATTCTCTTTTTAATGAGCTTAGTATATATCTTCTAGCAGCATCCTCATTGAGTTTTTCTGAGATTATCAATTCTTCTGCCTCACGCTGTTGCTCTGCCTGGGCAAATGTAAAGAATTCATCTATGATGCTAGCCTTATCCTTGATTTTGTCTAGGTCTGTTTGATTTATAAAGTCAACTACTAGGCTTTCTTTCGCACGATTTCCTACACTAGAACGAATGAGTCTACGCACATCCTCAACTAGGGCTTCCTTGTCCTTTGATTTCTTGTTGTGCTCAAATATAAGCTCTAGAATATAATCCAAATTGATTTCTTGGGATTTAAGTAGGTCTACTTCAAATACAACGTCATCCCAATCAATAGTAGATTTTTCTTTTTCATCTCCAGCTTTTTCTCTTCTTATCCAATCTCGAATATCATTGTAGCTAGAGCGATAATCTTGTATGGTTCTTTCGCTTGGAACTTCAATTTCTTTCATAGATTTTATTTCTTCATCGCTTAGATAATAAGTAGCTTTAAATTGTTCTACTTGCTCTTCATCAGTAATATCAAGCTGCTGTATAGCTTTTAAAGCAGTAAATTCATCGTAGTTTTGCAGGATGTTTTCAACTCTTAGGTATTCTCCAAATAGCTTAGCAAAATCCTTTTTATCCTTTTCCGTAACTATATTATCTATATCTGGGAATCTCTCTTTTAATTCCTTTACTACATCTACATATCCTCTGCGAGCATCGCCAGTTGCCACATCTGTAAAACCCTGCATATATTCCGTATAACTTTTTTCTAGAACTACATTCTTAGTATTTTTATCTCCAAATAAAGTAATGGCATCTATTGTTGCTTTTTCTAAATCTCTAAAGGTAATGATATTGCCAAAGGTTTTGGTCGAATCATATATACGGTTGGTCCTAGAATATGCTTGGATAAGTCCATGATACCTAAGATTTTTGTCCACAAATAAAGTATTTAAAGTAGGAGCATCAAACCCTGTCAGGAACATCCCTACAACAATTAGTAAATCAATTTCTTTTTCCTTTACTCTTTTAGCTAAATCTCTATAGTAATTTTGAAACTCACTACTTTCTACGCTGTAGTTTGTTTTGAACATAGCATTATAATCCTTTATTGCTAAGCCTAGGAACTCCTTTGCACTAGAATCCATAGCAGAAGGTTCAAATGTCTCATCTAGTATCTCACCTATAGCGTTTTGCTCTTCATTTGCCGCAAATGAAAATATAGTAGCAATCCTAAGAGTTTTTTCACTGCCCTTTTGAAGATTACTTAGGGCTTCATAATATAGCTTTGCCGCATCTACGCTACTAACTGCAAACATAGCATTAAACCCTTTTCCATTTGCATTTAATCTATGAGTTTTTGTCTTAAAATTATTAAGGATATACTGGGATATTTCTTTAATTCTCTCAGGATGAAGGAGAGCTTCTTTATTTTCCGCAGCCGATAGCTTCTTTTCATCTTGCTCAGTCTCTATATTTTTAAACTTTGGACGCACATCATTGTAATCAACTTTGAATTTAAGTACCTTTTCATCTCTTATGGCATCAGTGATTACATAAGAATGTAGCTCCCTGCCAAATACAGTTGCTGTAGTTTCAGAGCCTAGAGCATTTTCAACAAATATAGGAGTACCTGTAAAGCCAAATTGATAGAACTTTTTAAACTTCTTATTTATATTTTTTTGAGCTTCACCAAATTGTGAGCGGTGGGCTTCGTCAAAAATAAACACCACCTGCTTATCATATATAGCTAGGTCTGTTTCACTTTTCATTAGATTGTTTAGCTTTTGAATAGTAGTAACTATAATCTTATTATCATCTTTTTCTATGTTTCGTTTTAGTCCTATTGTGTTTTCTGAGCCATTTACACTATCAGGAGAAAAACGCTGATATTCCTTCATAGTCTGATAGTCTAAATCCTTTCTATCTACCACAAAAAACACCTTGTCAATAAAGCTCAGCTCAGTAGCTAGTCTAGCCGCTTTAAAGCTAGTAAGAGTCTTACCAGAGCCTGTAGTATGCCAAATATACCCACCACTTTCAGTAGTTCTCCACTTCTTCGCTTGATACGAGCTTTCTATCTTCCATAATATTCTCTCAGTAGCAGCTATCTGATATGGACGCATAATAAGGAGAATATCACTAGTATCAAACACTGAGTATTTGAGTAGTACACTTAGCAGAGTATTTTTCTGAAAAAATGTAGCAGTAAAATCCTTTAAATCCTTAATTAGAGTATTATCTGACTTTGCCCAGTTCATAGTAAAATCAAAGCTGTTCTTATCACGCCTAGTAGTATTAGCAAAATATCTGCTATCAGTACCATTAGAAATCACAAAAATCTGCACATACTTATATAGAGAGTTCTCAGAGTTAAAGCTCTCTTTACTGTATCTATGTACTTGATTAAAAGCTTCTCGTATAGCTATCCCTCTTTTTTTCAGCTCTACTTGTACTAGAGGTAGACCATTTACCAAGATAGTCACATCATATCTATTGGCATGAGAGCCTTTTTGCTCAAATTGAGAAATGACCTGCAATTTGTTTCTTGCGATATTCTTCTTATCTACTAGATAGATGTTTTGAATATGCCCATCATCAAACACAAAATCAAATATATAGTCATTGTGAATCTTACGAGTCTTGTCAATATGATTATCACTAGGCTTGTCTAAATACTGCTCACAAAATCTAACCCACTCAGCATCAGTAAACTTAACTTTGTTAAGCTCTTCTAACTGAATACGCACATTAGATAACATCTTTTCAGTTGTATTCATTCCCTGTACATATTCATAGCCTTGATTTTCTAAATCAGTGATAAATTCCCTCTCTAGATTATATTCACTCTGATAGGCTTCATTTACCTGTGGACACTTAGTATATTTATCTAAAACTATGAATTTTTTTGATTCTGCAATAGTTTTATACTCTGCCATGACTAGACCTCCTGTTTTGGAAAGCTAAGAAGCATATTTCTATAGTACTCGTATTGCTTTTGACGAAGCTCTATCTCACGAGGTAGACCCTCAGTGATTGATGATGTTAAGGCATCGAATTTATCTAGGATGGATACTATTCGTTCTTGTTCTGCTAATGAGGGAATTGGTATTTTAAATTTTGAAATCATCTGTAAATTTAAACCACCTCTTGTCCCACTTCCTGAAGAAATTTGCCTTAAATTTTCATACTGTGTTTTTAAGTAATGAAAAATATAGTCAGAACTAATTATATTATCATCAAAAGTTAATGAAGCAAGAGATTGATTAGTAGTTAAGTCAATTCTAGTTCTTGCAACTTTCCCCCTTGTTTTACCTTGTCCTGCTAATGCAATCACAATAGAGTTTCTAGGAACAAACTTAGCACTAGATTTTTCTAATCCCAATTTTGTAATATATTTTTCAGTACTATTTATAGTTTCTAAATTTACTTCTCCTGAACTCATCCAAGGTATTGTTCCATTTTCCCAATATTCCTTAATATCTGTTTTAGGTGTTCCACCCGAATAAATTTTCTTTGCTACATCTCCTAAAGCCTTCCACTCAACTTCCCCTTCTTCAAAACTAAGTAGCTTGTCACGGTAATAAGTATATTGCTTTTTACGAGCTGTAAGCTCTGCTGTAAGCTCTGCTGTAAGCTCTGCTGTAAGCTCTGTAAAGGTGTCTAAAATGCGGACGATTTCCTCTTGCACTTTTAGAGGGGGGATAGGAATTTCAAAATTTTCAAGCATTGGCATTGTAATATAAGGTACAGAGCCTTTTCTTGAATTTTTTATAATGTAGCTTTTTAAAGTATGGTTCAAATAATGATATATGTACATTATTTGAATACATTCTATAAAATTCGCAACTATATAAGTCCTTTGATATGCGTTAAATTTTCCTTTAAAATAATTCAAATGTCCAACTTGGCTACCATTACCTGATATTATTATAGCTTCCAAATCAAAAGCATAGCTGTTTATTCTATATGGATTTTCATTACAAGTATAAAATGGATAAAGTCCCTCCTCTTCCATTGCGTTCGCATTTAATTTGCCTGTAGTAATTACATTTGCTACCTCACCCAATTTTCTCCACTCAACCTCAACCCCATCAAGGAACTTTTCCATAAAATTTACTCTATTCATTTTTTACCTCGCTTTTTCTGACTTTCTTTTTGAACTGTTGTAAAATTTGCAACAGTTGCTATAATGCTCTCTATTCCGTGAAACTTGTCTTTTTCCCTCATTCTGAACTATTAAGATATTCTTAATAGTTGAGCTAGGTGTAAGTTCATTATCATCATATATTTCTTTTTTTGTTACGACCCATTATTTTTCCCCCTCTATCACCTCGATTATTTCATCAATCTCAGTTCTAAGCTTATCTATTTTTGCTACAGTAGTTTTTATTTCTTTATTTAGCTCATTTATATCTATTACTTCTCTTGTGTCTTTTGCTTCTACATATGAGCTTACTGAAAGGTTGTAGTCATTATCTACTATAGCTTCATAATCTACGCATTTTGCAACATGAGGGATATCTTCTTTAGTGTCAAATATCTTCATTATTTCTTCTATATGTTTTTCTGTTAGGACGTTGTTATTGGTTTCTTTTTTGTAGAAATCTGCTCCACTTGCATCTATAAATTGGGTTTTGTTATCTGTTTTATGTTTTGATAGGACTAGAATATTGACAGCTATAGAAGTTCCAAAGAAAAGATTTGGAGCTAGTGATATTACTGTCTCTACAAAGTTGTTGTCTATTAAATATTTTCTGATTTTTTGCTCTGCTCCACCACGATAGAATATACCAGGGAAGCATACTATAGCGGCTCTACCTTTACTTGATAGGTAGCTCAGTGAGTGAAGTACAAAGGCAAAGTCTGCTTTTGATTTAGGAGCTAGTACTCCTGCAGGTGCAAATCTATCATCATTTATAAGGGTAGGGTCATCACTACCTATCCAGTTCACTGAATAAGGTGGGTTAGATACTATTGCATCAAAAGGTTTTTCATCTCCATAATGAGGGTCTAATAAAGTGTTTCCAAGTGCTATATGAAATTTATCATAGTTTATGTTATGTAGGAACATATTCATACGAGCAAGGTTATATGTAGTATGATTTATTTCTTGACCGTAAAATCCATCCTCTATTATATGCTCATCAAATTGCTTCTTTGCTTGAAGTAATAGCGAGCCCGAACCAGCTGCAGGATCATATATTTTGTTGATTGAGGTTTGACCATGAATTGCTAATTTTGCGATAAGGTTAGATACGCTCTGAGGGGTAAAGAATTCTCCTCCAGATTTGCCTGCGTTGGCAGCGTAGTTTGATATTAAGAATTCATAGGCATCTCCGAAAAGGTCTATGTGGTTATCCTCAAATTCCCCAAATTTAAGCCCTGCAACTCCCTTTATTACTGCTGCTAGGCGAGAGTTTTTATCTTTTACTGTATTTCCTAGTCTATTGCTAGTAGTGTCAAAATCTGCAAATAGTCCTTTGATATCTAGCTCAGATGGATATCCATTTGCTGAGCTTTCTATAGCTGAAAATATAGCTGCTAGGTCTGTGTTTAGACTTTCATTTGTGTTGGCAGTTTTTGCAATATTTTCAAATAACTGGCTAGGATATATAAAATAGCCTTTTGTTTTGATTGCATCGTCTTTGATTTCGCTAGTTATGATATCATCAGGAAGCTCAGCGTAATTTATACTTTCATCTCCTGCTTCTATGTATTTAGAAAAATTTTCACTTATAAATCTATAAAATAATGTTCCTAGGACATATTGTTTGAAATCCCATCCGTCTACAGAACCTCTTACATCATTTGCTATTTTCCATATTTGTGATTGTAATTCAGCTCTTTGCGCTGCACTTGTCATGTTTATTCCTCCGATTAGTTTACTTAATTGTTTGGGGATATTTTTATATATACTATTTCTATTTTATCGCTTTGATATTGGTTTAGCAATGATAGTCAGTCATTTTAATTCTTAACGAAAGGTCAATGAAATTTTAATACTAGTTTTTGTTATATCGAAATCTTTTAATGTTTATTGTGTTTTTATATGAATAATTCAGTATATAATATATTCAAAGTAAAAAAAGGTTTAAAATACATCAATAGAAAATATGAGGTTGAATTATGATTACAGTATCCGATGTTATAAAAAATAGTAGTCTAAGTGCTTTCCCTGTGGTATGTGGTTGTGCTGGGTTAGAAAACGAAGTAATAAAAACAGGTATAATAGATTATGAATTTTCAATTGAAGGTTTTTTTGAAAATAATAAGCCGTTTGGTTATGGTGATTTTTTGGTTGCAAGCCTTATGTTTACTAATGGGGATGAATCTGAACTTTTGAAAATGGTCGAACAGCTTATAGACCTTAAAGTTAGTGGTTTAGCCATTAAAAATATTTTCTTTAAAAAAATGCCTCAAAGCATCATTGACCTTTGTAATAATAAAGATTTTCCTATTGTTTTGTTTGACAATTCATTATATTTTGAAGAAATCATCACTGAAATTGATAATATAATTCAAGTATCAGATTGGATAAAAAAAATTGAATCAAAAATAGAATTATTGTATTTAAACGATTTAGAACGTGGTGAAGTTGGATTAATTTCTAAAGAGATGAGAATCTCTCCTTTAAAATATTCGGTTGCATTTTGTCTAAGTCCACATATTCCTTTATCATCTATAGATATGACCTATATAATAAATAGCTACAATAATCATTCATACCGTGATGAAAAAAGCTTTCTATATAAGTATCGCGAGTTTTTTTTAATAATATTAATATCTAATAGGGATTTAAAATCAGAATTCGAAAAATCTTTTTTTGATATTCTTAATTTAACTGGTATTAAAATCTCGAATTACACAGTGGGAACTAGTTCAATACACAATCCTGTAATTAATCTGGATTTCTGTATTAAAGAAGCTATATGGAGTAATAAAGTTGCTAAATTATTATCTGAAGAAAGAAAAAATTATTCTGATTTAGGAACTTGGAGCATTATAATATCAAATAAGCAATCCAAGCATATAAACCAATATATGAAAAATTACCTCAATCCGATTACACATAATCCATCTGATTCTTCTAAGGAACTAATAAAAACCGCTATTGCTTATATTAAATGTGAGGGAAATCCAAAATTGACTGCAGACAATCTTTTTATTCATGAAAATACGGTTAGATATCGAATGAATAAACTCCGCGAAAAACTAGACCCCAATGCTAATGATTTTGTTTTTTATGAGAATTTATCTTTAGCAATTAAAATTCATTTATTAAACGACGATTTTAACTCTTAGCCTTAGCCATTACTTTTGTGAACAAATACAAAAGTAATGGCTTTTTTTATTATTCAAAACAAAGATACATTTTTTAAATTACCTTATTATTAAATAAAAAGGAGGTTTAAACAAAATGCATAAAATATTTGTTTTATCAGAAGAGGATACAAAGCAGTTGCTAGAATTAGAAGAAGTTATAGAAGCTATAGAAAATGTTTACAAAGAGAAAGCAAGCGGAAGCGGAAAGGTTTTTCCTCTAGTATTTCATGAATTTGAAAAAGGTGTTGCTGATATGGATATTAAATCTGGCACACTTGATAAAATGGGAGTTTACGGATTAAAACTCGTTTCATGGTTTGGTAACAACCCTTCTAAAGGATTGCCATCGCTTTCTGGAATTGTTATGCTTTTCGATTCAAGTACAGGACTGCCTATTGGGACAATAAGTGCAGAACATATGACTGGAATGAGAACAGGAGCCGCAGGAGCTATTGGAGCAAAATATCTAGCTAGAAATAATTCAGAAGTAATGTTAATGGTAGGTTCAGGTCATCAAGCTTCTTATCAGATAAGAGCAATGCAAACAGTAATTAAAGGATTAAAAAAAGTTTTTGTATATGACCCTATTAACTTCGAATCTGCTAAAGGATTTATATCTAAGTTTGAATATAAGTTAGATAGTATAGAATATATCCCTGTACAAGATTTAGAAACCTCTGTAGCAAATTCTGACATTATAGTTACTGCAACCCCATCTAAAAAACCTTTGATTATGAAAGAGTGGGTAAAAGCTGGTACTCATTTTAGCTGTATGGGTTCAGACATGTCTGGAAAACAGGAAATCGATGAAAATATACTTAAATCTGCAAAACTTTTTACAGATGATATTTTGCAATCTGTAAGTGTGGGAGAGTTTGAGGTTGGAATCAATAATGGCACAATAACTAAAGAAGATATAATTTGTGAAATCGGTGATGTATTAAATGGAGAATATGATGGAAGAACATCTGATAATGACATCACTGTATTCGATTCTACAGGTATTGGTCTTCAAGACATAGCTGCAGGATACATCGCGATTCAAAAAGCAAAAAAAATCAATATCGGTACTGAAGTTAAATTCTAAATTACAATAAAGCACGGGAGGTCAACCATGAATATAAAAGATTTTGGAGTAGAAATGTGGATGGCAAAGTATGAAAATGACGCTTTATATAATATTGCTGAAACTTGTGTTTCTTCAATCACTATAAATGAATTACTTGAGATGTCAGATATAAAAGATAGTGCTTTTGATAATATTAGAAAAATGAAGATGACATATGGCGACATAGAAGGTTCCCTAGACCTTAGAAGAGAGATTTGTAAGTTATATCAAAATATCGATATAGCTAATGTCACAGTTACACACGGAACAATAGGAGCAAATGCTCTTGTTTATGATGTTCTTATAGAACCTAACGACCATACTATATCTGTTTTACCAACCTACCAACAGCACTATTCTATTCCAGAGTCTCTAGGAGCCAATGTAGATATATTACCATTACGATGGGAAAATAATTTTATTCCTGATATTGATGAACTAAAATCGCTAATTAGACCTAACACAAAAATTATAAGCATTAATAATCCTAATAATCCTACTGGTTCTGTCATAGGTCTTGATTTGCTAAATCAAATAGTAGATGTAGCAAGAAGCGTTGATGCCTATGTTCTGTGTGATGAGGTATATCGTGGTCTTGATCATGTAGAAGGCTTTACTCCATCAATCGTAGATTTATATGAAAAAGGTATAAGCACCGCAAGTCTTTCAAAAACATTTTCTCTTGCAGGGCTTAGAATTGGATGGGTAGTAGGTTCTAAACAATTTATTGAAATGGCCAACAAAAGAAGAGACTATAATATTATTAGCTGTGGTATGATAGACGATTATCTTGCGACTATTGCCTTAAAAAGCAAAGATAAGATTCTAGCAAGAAGTCTTTCCATAGTAAGAAAAAATATAGAAATACTAGATAAATGGGTTAACGAGTCAAAACACTTAAAATATATTCGCCCTAAAGGTGGTACAACAGCATTTTTAAAGTACTCCATGGATATAAGTTCAGAAGAGCTATGCAAAGATATACTAGATAAAACAGGCGTAATGCTTGTTCCTGGTAAAGTTCTAGATATGGAAGGTTATATAAGAATTGGCTATGCAAATAGTGAAGATATTCTTAAAAAGGGATTGTCGAAATTAACACAATACTTGGAAACTTATTGGGGATAAATATTTTTTTAAGGAGAATTGAGTAATGATTTCAAAAAAGAATGCTTCACTAATCGGATTAGTTCTAGTTGCTATTATTTGGGGTTCAACTTTTACTTTTAATAAAATGGCTCTTTATGGACTAACTCCTATAAGCCTCATGGCAACAAGATTTATGATTGCCTTTATTCTAATGATTACTATTTTTAGAAAAAAATTTAAGAACATTAAACCCAGATTATTCATAAAAGATTAATTGGCTATAATTTTTTTGTAAATCGTTAAATTTTTTATATAAAAATCAGAACTTTATAAAATTATATAGAAAATATTTTGATATAGTTCGAATTTTTATTAAA
>Ga0228535_1000443_pt1 | contig 114865 bp, 97 predicted proteins | sample SJ1metagenome_FD_168457 | JGI IMG/M metagenome (GOLD analysis project Ga0228535, IMG submission 168457) | Enriched culture of PCE-dechlorinating microbial communities from Ithaca, New York, USA - SJ1 | ecosystem: Engineered > Modeled > Simulated communities (microbial... > Unclassified | place... | reverse complement strand
AAGGAATCAACAACAAAATCAAAACTCTGAAACGGCAGGCGTACGGCTTCCGGGACATGGTGTATTTCAAGCTGCGGCTCTACCACCTGCATTCTCAAGGGTACTCATTAACCGGATGAACCAAAAAAATCAGTTAATCCAAGGAAAAGGTCATTTCAAAATCCCCTCTTGCAAGGCTAACTGGGACAACGCCCACGTCCGCCTTCTCTCCGAAGTTATTGTAACCATTATAAAAACCTTTCCAGACTCAGTTATTTTCCGTGAACACTATGTTCCCGCTCCGCTCGACCGAAGAGCCGATGCCCTGGTTCTCGTGAAGAAGGATAATAAGGGGCTCTGTCTTCTGCTCGAAGTAGTCCACGAGGAGAAGGAGGAATACCTCAAAGGGAAAATCAGAAGTTGGCGAGACTGGAATGACACCGAGTATCTTTCCAACCTGTTCAAAGTAAAAATCCCGAATTTTGAAATCATAACCTTGAGGGAAGGAGAAAGAAATATATGCGAGAAATTGCCGCCTTTGGATTGATTTTGTTTGTTCTCTGGCTGGCGTTTCCGAATGGCAGCCGGACGATTGCGATGAACAACCCAACCAGTGCTGTAGCCAGACCGGCTTCATCCAGGCCGGTTCCGCCGCCTCGACCGGTTCAACCGAAGCCAGCGGCGCGTCCTTACCCCGATACAATTTCCGAGAAAGGGCATGTCTTTAAAAAGATTTACGACGACGGTTACAAGCGTATCCACAAGTGCCAATGCGGACTGAAACGAATTTCTGAAGGAGGATGATATGGACATCAATTTGTTGCTTTCGGTGTTTGCCGGTTTCATTTTCGGCTACGTCATCGGCTACGGGAAGGGAAAATCTGTGGGCCAGGTGCAAGGGATTAACTTCGCCGAACAGAGGGAAAATAACCGGCGCATGACCGAGAACATGACTCGGATGATGGGAGGGTACAATGAGTAAAGAAATCGCCAAAAGAACGATGAACCCGCTGGCTCTTAACCCGCAAATCTTCACTACCGCCTTGAGGCAGCTACCGGCACAACTTCCTTATGACTCCGGGATATTGGACACGATAGTGGACAGGTTCAGAAGAGGGCGGGAGTCCAAAAGGGCCGAACTGGACGCCAATATTGCAGAGCACAATCTCAAAGCGTTCAAGGCCCAGGTTGAAATCATGAAGAGCATTGCCACGTTCCAGGACGACATCTACACCCACCTGAAAAAAAACGAGCACATCCGCAAGATGATGGAACTCAAGGAAGAAGAGAAGCGGATGGACATCCAGACAAAGTACTACGACATGAAGCTCACCGAAATGGATTTTCTTAACCATCAGAAGAAGTGGGAGAAGGATTATGGGCCTCAACAGGATTAGAATAGGCCGCACTAAAAAGGGGTCGCTCTTCTGGAAAGTCAGGGAAACCCATGCCGTCTGCTACGCAAAGAGCGCCGGCGGCAAATCGGTTCTTATCGCCAATGGCGTGGAAGCGGACACCTATTCAGGACATACCCAGATAGTTCTCGACCCGTCAGTGGAACTGGCCGAGGACTGTTATGGTATCATGGAAGGAAACGCCTACTATCTCAGCCTCGACACTCCTATTTCCCTCAACCTGATGAGACTGCCCTATCGGCATAATGTGATTTCGTCTATCGCTTGCGAATGCATCAACCAGACCATTGCCGCGCTCACTCCCAACAATCCCCTGACGAGCAAGATGACCAACATCTTCCGCGAAGAGGTGACCAACTCGTTGGAACATGGCCAGTTCAGCCTTTTATCTGTGAGAGACCGTATCGACAAGCGGAAGGGAGATACCGAGACCAGAGACGGAATTCTCACCAGGCTGAATTTTATTTTGGACGATGAGCGGATGAACCGCATCCTTTGCGGAAAGGACAGCGTCAACATCGGCGAATTAATCAAACGAGGAAAATCTCTGATTATCAGTTGCCACCGGATGACGAGAGAGCAAAGGGTGTTTCTCGGAACGCTCACCACCCAGCTCGTTGCTGCCTACATGGATTATGAGGCCACGGTGGACAATAATGCAGCTTCGTTTTGGATTGATGAAGCGCATCTCTTTGTCCGCGAGTCGTTCCTCGATGTCTTAAAGCGTATCCGCAAGTACCACGTCTCGGTTTTCATGGCCACCCAGGACATGGCCAGCCTTTCAGAAAAAATCAACAGGGTCATGTTGAACGTTGGAACGATTATCGGGTTCAGGGTGGCGGCCGTTGAGGCGTCTCATCTCGCTCGGGAAATCGGCTGCACGCCTCAAGAAATCCAGTTCTTGGAAAACTATCATTTTGCCTACCTGACGGGGAATGAAAGAGGCTTTGCTAAGGCTCTGAGGCCTCCGCTGGTAACGAAGATTATCCCCAAGAAGGTGGAACCGCCAAGGAAGGCACAAAGGGGGTGGTTTCCACTGGAACCTTATACGGCGGCTTGATTGGCAGGAAGAGTCGGGATGATCATGATCTTGCCTGTATTCCCCCGCTCTATCTAGCGGGGGTGCCTAAGGAGGAAATATGAAGCTCGTCGCTTTCAGGAACCCTATGAAATCTACCCAGACCAGCCCGGATTATATCGTCATGCGAGGGAACCAGCGGGTAGGCATCATGTACCGCAACAAGGACAGGAGCGGACTGACCTATTTCAACATCATCCTGGATGAGGAGAAATTCAGAGGAAACAACTCCAAAGCCCTGGTGGTGAAAGACTGATGGAACTGCTGACTCCTCAAGAAGTGGCCAAAATCCTGAAGGTTTCCCAATGGTTCGTCTATCGCCACGCCGAATCGCTGGGAGGCTTTAAGATTGGCAAATGCGTACGCTTCGAGAGGAGCAGATTGGAGGGTATTATCCATGGCAGTATCACTGCATCAAGGCAAATGGAGGGCGGAAGTCTGGCTGAAGGGGAAGAGAGTCTGGAGCGGCAGCGGTTACGAGACGGAACTGGAGGCCAGAAACGCCGAAGCAGAGGCAAAGGAGAACATCGCCACGATAAATATGGACTTTATGAGGCTCTCCGAGTCTCGCCTGGAGGAACTCGAACTGAAAAGGAGTAAATCGCATTTTCGGGAGAACAAAACGTTCTTTAAAAAATTGACGCCGTTATGGGGGAGGAAAAAGAAGATCACGAGAGACGATGTGGAGGCTTACCTTAACGAGGTGGCCCTGGAGTCAAAATCCAAGGCCAACAAACACCTTAGATTTATCAGGGCATTGTTTTCCCATGGCGTGAAACGAGGATGGCTGAAACACAATCCCTGCACCGGGATTGAAAGGTTTCCCGAGAAGAAAAAGAAGAAATACATCCCCTCGGAGGAAGACATCAGGCTTGTTTTGGAGCTGGCCAATTGCGAACAGCGGAGGTACTTGCTGGTGGTCGCTCACACCCTGGGCCGCATCCGGGCCATCAACAATCTGAGATGGGAAGACGTCCACGAGAATTACCTTTCCCTGTTCACCCGGAAGGCCAAGAACTCGGATGAGAAAGAAATCAGGGTTCCGATGAACTCGGTCCTGAGGGCCATCCTGGAAGACATGAAAAAGCACAAGACCGGGGAATACGTTTTTCTCAATCCCCAAACGGGGAGGCCGTATGATTACCGGGATAAATTCCTGCCCAATCTCTGCAAAGAGGCGGGAGTGGAACCGTTTATGTACCATTCGTTGAGACATTGGGGAGCGTCGAAACTGGACTCCATGGGGGTAGGGCTGACTACAATAAAGGAAATTCTAGGCCACGAGAGAACTTCGACCACCGACCTCTATCTCCAGTCTCTCCGAGGAGGGGTGACGGACGCCATGGAAAAACTGGGAGGCCTGAAATGATCTTCTTTGAAGATATCGCCAAATACGTCCGTGAGAAGCTGGAGGGACAATACTGCGATGAGGCGATTTACGACGCTGTTTTGGAGACGGTAGAGTTTCTGAGTGAGGAGGATTTGCTCAAAGAAGACATCAATTGATATGCGTGAATTGTATGCGTGTGACCCTCCGTAAACAGGCTAAAACACATACAGGCTATCCAGGTGGCCTTGTAATCTTCCAATTAAAAATCAACCACTTACATCGCGTCTTTCGATTTAGAAGTCCGTTGCTCTATCCAACTGAGCTACAGGCGCACGTGGGAGGTGCACGGGCGCGGCGGAGTGCGCCGCGGGTTGGGCAGTTCCATCGAAGATTACCGGAGCCCTCGAGTTCTCCAGCCTCGCCCCGTTGCCCCGAATTTGGCCCGGACACGCATCTGCGAGAGCGGCGGCCGGCAAAGGCACCCTTCGAGTCGGGTTCCTCCTCCGCGAGGGCGCAGGCGACCCTCCTGCCCAGCGGGGCAGGCGAACACTTCAGTTGGACTCTACATAGTCGTTTTAGGCCCTTCCTGTCAATGATTTTCCAGGATTGGGGCCGGTCCCGGCTCATTCGGCGAGTTCCTGATTTATGATTGGGGTTGGACAAAGCACGGGACCTCGTCGCATGCGCTCACAGAGCCTCCGGAAATATTATGTCGTCATGGTCCGGCATTGCTTGGTGCGATACGGGCCCGCGCGGGGGATATATGTGTTCCGGTTCTCCCTCACCCCAGGTCACAGTGCCGGCAGCGCCGACACGCAAGTGCGTGGAAGGCATTTCAGTCTCACGCTACGCCGCAACGACGCAACGCTCCGCCCTTCATTCCTCAATCAAGATGACGAGAGTCTGTTACGAAAACCATTCATCAAAACTAGGGGACAAAAATTCAGTTCGTAAATGTTAGGATAAATTCTCAATTCGTATTGAGAGCTAGAGCGCACGCGCCGGGGAAGCTCTCCATTATCGCCAGGGTTTCAACTCGGGATATTCCGGTAGCACGCACATGCGGGTGGAGGCATTTCAGTCTCACGCCATGTCGCAACGACGCAACGGCGAAAGAGCGCACATACTGGGGAGGTCTGTCCAAACGGGCGATGATGTTACCGAAGCCGACCGACAGCGCTCACGCCCGGGGAGGTCCTGTTCCCTGCGGCGAGCGGCAATCACGATGCCTTTAGCTCGCGCCGGCGGCGCCTGTGGGCCCGACGGCGGGAGATCCCGTCGCCCGGCCCGCCGCATCGGATTTCGTCCGAATTTTGCCTTTGCGTTTCCTCGAAAAAATCGCTAAAAATCAAAAGCTTTGACCCGATGCAAAATCGCTCGTCGGCCGTTATCAAGGAGCAAGGACATGATGGACCGAAAAACGCAATACGCCTCCCTTGCCGGAGGACTGCTGCTGCTCGTCTACAGCCTTTTCAGAGTGGCCCGCGGGGAGGACTGGACGCTTCTCGTCATCAGCGTCCTGATTCTTGCCTTTACCTGGTCCGCCATGGCCAAATCGAAGCAGAAAAAGGACTGAACGCTCAGGACACGAGCTTAAGCCCGCCGCGGCGCCCGCTTTGAGGCTCAAGCCTGAGCGGGCCGTTGAAGGACGTCGCGACGCAAAAGGTGTGCGGGTCGATGGACACCAGCAGCCGTCCCGACGAGGGTCGGAGCCGCCGACGTTGAGGCGCAAAGGGGTTGGGTCGGCGGGCATTGCGGGCTGACTCCCGCCGGGCACCGGCCCCGCCCCGGAAAGGGGCCGGACGATCAGGAGCCGATCCGCGAGAGGGCGCCGTTTACGACCTCGTGACCGGCATGGCTCGGGACGATACGCAGGCCATCGATCGGGTGCGGGCGAGCACGACACCGCGGTTGAGCAGCCGAAGGCGATGAGCGCTCAAACGATCGGGCGATGGACATGCCCGGCGGACGGATCGTTGGGTGCGAAAACGAATGCGGCCGCCGAACGAAGCCAGGCGGGGCAAGGCCCGGGGGGAAATGCCCTTGACGTGTAGACGCAAATAAACTAACGTTCGTCCACTTAAACGGGCGCTTTGACAGCTATGGTGAAGAGAGGGAAAGGGTTCGTTCGGAATGGAAGATCTGAATATCGTCATGCGGGAACGGCTGCAGAAGGCTGAAGAGTTGGAGGGGAGCGGCGTTCCCCTGTACCCGAACGGATACCCGGTTCCACATCATATCAAAGACCTCCTGGACGGTTATGCGGACAAGAGCGCCGAAGAGCTCGAGGCGTCTCCGGAAACGTTCACCGTGGCCGGGCGCATCCTGTCGCTCAGATCCTTCGGCAAGTCCATTTTCATGCATGTCCTGGATGCCGGCGGCCGCGTGCAGCTCTATGTCCAGCAAAACCAGGTGGGCAAGGAAACCCACGCGCTGACCAAAAAGCTCGACATCGGAGACCTCGTCCGGGTCACGGGCACGCTCTTCCGCACCCGGACCAACGAGCTGACGCTGCTCGTCCGCGAATTGCACCTTCTCACCAAGAACCTCCGGCCCCTGCCCGAAAAATACCACGGCCTCAAGGACGTGGAAATCCGCTACCGCCAGCGCTACGTGGATCTCATCGTCAACGAGCCGGTGCGCGAGGCCTTCCGCAAACGGGCCACGATCGTGCAGACCGTGCGCCGGTTCCTCTCCGAGCGCGATTTCCTCGAAGTCGAAACGCCGATGATGCAGGCGGTCCCGGGCGGCGCCACCGCCAAACCTTTCAAGACGTTCCACAATGCCCTGAACATGGAGCTTTTCCTGCGCATCGCCCCGGAGCTTTACCTGAAGAGGCTCCTGGTGGGCGGGTTCGAGCGGGTTTTCGAGCTCAACCGCAACTTCCGCAACGAAGGCGTGTCGACGCAGCACAATCCCGAATTCACCATGCTCGAATTCTACCAGGCCTACGCCACGTACGAAGACCTCATGCAGCTCACCGAAGAGCTGTTCGGAGTGCTCTGCGACGCCGTGAACGGCGGGAGCCGCCTGGTCACCTACCAGGATATGACGATCGACCTGACGCCGCCATGGCGCCGCTACCGGCTGCTCGATTCGCTGATAGAGGTCGGCGAAGTCCCTCGGGAAGCCCTGGAACATCCCGAGCACACCGCCGCCGTCGCCCGGTCCATGGGGATCGAAACCAAGCGGTTCGAAGGCCACGGCAAGCTGCTGACCAAGATCTTCGACGTCGCCGTGGAACCCAAGCTCATCCAGCCGACGTTTATCAGCCATTACCCGCTGGAAGTCTCTCCACTCTCACGCCGCAGCGAATCCGATCCAGCGGTCACGGATCGATTCGAGCTTTTCATCGCGGGTCGGGAAATGGCCAATGCGTTTTCCGAGTTGAACGATCCCCGCGATCAGCGCGAACGTTTCCTCCTCCAGCTCCAGGCCCGCCAGGAAGGGGACGAGGAAGCACATTTCATGGACGAGGACTACATTCGTGCCCTCGAGTACGGAATGCCGCCGGCGGCGGGCGAAGGTATCGGAATCGACCGGGTGGTGATGCTGTTCACGGATTCTTCATCCATCCGCGACGTGATCCTGTTCCCACATCTCAGGCCGGAGAAGAAGATCTAGGCGACCATGAATTTCGAACTTTTCGTCAGTTTGCGCTATCTTTTCGCAAAACGGCGCCAGACGTTCATTTCGCTGATCACCTTGATTTCCATCGCGGGGGTGGCGGTGGGCGTGACGGCGCTCATCGTGGTCCTGGCCGTGATGAACGGCTTCCAGGAAGATCTGCGCAACCGGATTCTCGGGGTGACGTCGCACGTGGTGGTGGGAAGCCTCACGGGGGCGATGAACAACTACCCGGACGTTATCGCCAAGGTGGAGAAGGAACCGGGGGTCGTCGCCGCAGCGCCGTTCGTCTACAGCCAGGTCATGCTCACCTCCGGACGGGGCATTTCGGGGGCCATCCTTCGAGGCATCGACCCTTTGTCCGCCTCGAAGGTCATCCGGCTCCAGGAAAACATGATCGGCAACCTGGCGGATCTCTCGTCGCCGCGTGGGGACACCGGCGCCCAGCCGGCGATCATCCTCGGATCGGAACTGGCCGGCAATCTCGGGGTCAGGACCGGGGACTGGGTCACCATGATTTCCCCGACCGGCCGGCTGACGCCGATGGGGCAAACCCCCAAGAGCAAGCTTTTCCAGGTGGTGGGGATGCTGCAATCGGGGATGTACGAGTACGATAATACCCTTGTCTACGTGGACCTGCCGGCAGCCCAGCAGTTCCTGGGAATCGGGGATACGGTGACGGGGGTCGAGATCCGCCTGCAAGACATTTACGAGGCGGCAAAGGTGTCCGAGTCCCTGCGCGAGCGGCTCGGCGCCCCCTACTGGGCGCGCGACTGGATGCAGATGAACCGGAGCCTCTTCTCGGCGCTCAAACTGGAAAAGGTCGTCATGTTCGTCATCTTGACCCTGATCATCCTGGTGGCCGCTTTCAACATCGTGAGCTCGCTGATCATGCTGGTCATGGAGAAGGGGCGCGACATCGCGATCCTCAAGGCCATGGGGGCGACCACGGCCAGCATTCGCAAGATTTTCGTGCTGGAAGGGTTGATGATCGGCGTCTCGGGCACGATCCTGGGGCTGCTCGGGGGATTCGGCCTTTGCGGAATACTGGAGCGTTACAAGTTCATCGATCTGCCGCCGGGCATTTATCACATTTCCAAGCTGCCCGTGAAAATCGAGGGGTCCGACGTGGCGTTCATCGCTCTGGCGGCGATCATGATCAGCCTCATCGCGACGCTTTATCCGTCGCGGCAGGCGGCTAAGCTGGATCCGGCGGAAGCGCTTCGATATGAATAACGACCGGCAGTCCATAGAAGTCCACGCCCTTGGGCTCACCATGGTGTTCGGCAGCAGCGTTCAGTCCATCGAGCTGTTCCGGAACCTGGACATGGTGATCCGCCGCGGGGAGCGTATCGCCATCGTCGGGGCTTCTGGCGCCGGGAAATCCACTCTGCTCAACATCATCGGCACGCTGGAACGGCCTACGGGCGGGAAAGTGCTCTACGGCGGGCAGGACGTTTTTCTCTGGGAAGAGAAGGAGCTGGCCCAGTTTCGCAACAGACATATCGGTTTCGTGTTCCAGTTCCACTACCTGCTGCCGGAATTCAACGCCTTGGAAAATGTTATGATGCCGGGTCTCATTGCGGGACATCCTAGGGGCGAGGTGAAAGAAAAAGCGCTCGTGCTGGTCGAAAAGCTCGGCCTCACGCACCGGCTGACACACAGGATCGGAGAGCTTTCCGGGGGAGAACAGCAGCGCGTGGCGGTGGCCCGCGCATTGTTGCTGCGGCCGAGCCTGTTTCTCGCGGATGAGCCGAGCGGCAACCTGGACAGCCGCACGGGGCGGAGGCTGCACGAGTTGTTGGTTGGGCTCAACGAGGAGCTCGGCTTGACCATGGTCATCGTCACCCATAACCCGGAACTGGCTTCCATGATGCACCGGGTGCTCCATCTCGTGGACGGACAGCTCAAGCAGGAGTGACCGCGCGGATTCGGTCGGAACGGCCAACCACGGCCTCTCGCCGTGCCGGTCGGTGTCCGGCGCAGGTACGGTCGTTCTCAGAGAATTCTGTTGGGATGAACGGGAGAAGGTGGTATAGTCGGGCTCTCTCTTGAAGTGCCCGGCACTTCTTTTTCTTTTGCCGATGCCGCGGCGGGCGTCGCACAAGGAACGCTCCTGTGCGTGCGGTTCAATTCCCCGCTCCGGGGGAGGCGGACGGATCGCGGCACGGGGTTTCGGCACGATTTCACCAAATACCTTCGACGACAGGAATCCATGCGGCTGTCGGGAACGGGGCCGCAGTGGCGGGACGCGCTTAGGGGCAAAGGATAATACGATGGTGAGCGACAAATACGTCAAGAGGGTACTACTGGTCCTTGCGGCTGTATTCACGATGGCTTGGGGGGCACACGCCCAGGAGCAGAATCCGAAAGTCGCCATACTGCCTTTCGTCGTTCACAGTCCGAAAGATCAGGCTTCCATCCAGAAATCCGTGGAGGAAACGCTGGTCCGCGTCGCCGCCACCGAAGGCCTGAAGGTTGTCGACTCCGCGGAAGTCCGCAAGGTCGTCAAACCGGGCGAAGCCCCGCGCACCGAAGAGCAGGCGCGGGCCCTGGGGCGCAGGCTGGGAGCGGGTTACGTTCTGTTCGGCAGCTTCAATATGCTCGGCAACACCATCAGTCTCGATGCAAAGCTGAGCGATGTGTCCGGGCAGAAAAGGACGGCGAACCTGTTCGCGGAGGAAAAGGGAATCGAAAACCTGGCGGCGGCGAGCAGCCGGATCGTGCAGCAAATGACCATGGCAGCGACGTCCAAGGGCGTCATCGCGGATATCAAGGTCCGAGGCAACGACCGGATTGAAGCCGATGCCATCAAGGCCGCCGTCAAGAGCAAGAAGGGGGAAGGGATCCGCCCCGGACAGGTTCGGGAGGACATCAGGGCCATCTACAAGCTGGGGTATTTCGAAAAGGTCGACGTGGAGGAATCGGATGCGCCCGCCGGCAAGGTCCTGACTTTCGTCGTTCAGGAGAATCCCACCATCCAGGAAGTGCGCATCACGGGGAACAAGAAGATCAAGGAGAAGGACATCCTGGCGGCCATCGGCAGCAAGGCGTATACGATCCTTCAGGAGACCACGGTGACCGAAGACGTCCAGAAGATCCTCAAGCTGTACCAGCAGAAGGGCTACTTCGCCGCGGACGTGAAGTCGTCGATCACCTTCCCGAAGGATCCCAGAAAGGCAACGGTCGCTTTCGACATTAAAGAGCACAAGAAAATCTGGATCAAGAAAATCAACTTTCGCGGAAACACTCACATCTCCGCGCGGAAATTGCGCGGGGTGATGCAGACCAAGAAGAAGATGTTCCTCATTTCCATGATCTCCGAACGCGGGATTCTCCAGAAGGAAGTGTTGGATACCGATGTCGACCGCCTCACCGTCTTTTACCACGATGAGGGGTACATGGACGCGAAGGTGGGCACTCCCGAGGTGGTTCGCAAGGACGACGGGTTTTATATCGAAATTCCCATCGAGGAAGGGGAGCGCTACAAGGTCTCGTCGGTGAAACTGAGCGGGGATATGATCGAAGGCACCCCCGCCATGGAAAAGAAGATGGACGTGCGCGTCAAGGACCACTTCAGCCGGGAGAAAGTCAGGCATGACATGGACCTGATTTCCAAGACGTATATGGACGACGGCTACGCGCACACGGAGGTCGACCCCGCCATCCAGCGGGATACCGGCACCAAGACGAGCGATATCGAGTTCAGAATCAAGAAAAACGAGCAGGTGCACATCGGAAGGATTTTCATCACGGGCAATACCAGGACCCGCGATTACGTGATTCGGCGCGAGCTGAAGATTTTCGAAGGGGATATGTTCAGCGCCAGCAAGCTCGAGAAGAGCCTCTCCCGGCTGAAGAAGCTGGATTACTTCGAAGATGTGCAGATCGTGCCGCTCGATACGGATGCGGCCGGCATCATGAACCTCCAGGTCAAGGTGAAGGAGAAGCTGACCGGGTCGATCAGCGTGGGCGGCGGCTTCTCGTCCGACGACGGTTTGTTCGCCAGCGGCGCGGTCATGGAGCGGAACCTCTTCGGGCGGGGCCAGACGATCGGGGTCAAGGCCTACTTCGGGGAGGAGGCGCAGCGCTACATCTTCAGTTTCACCGAACCATGGATGTTCGGCTACCAGGTAGCCGGGGGCATCGATCTGTACAACTGGCTGCGCGATTACGACACTTTCGTCAAGGATTCCACCGGCTTCAGGCTTCGCACCGCCTATCCTTTCGGTCAGTACAGCCGGCTGCTGGCGTACTACTCCTGGGAGAGAGCGCACGTGACCGATGTGAGCGTCGATGACCCGTATATCCAATCGCAGGTCGGGTGGACCACTCTGAGCGCGTTTACCCTGGGATTCGAAAGAGACACCACCGATCATCCGTTCCTGCCGACCAGGGGAACCATCCTCGCGGCGACCGGCCAGTACGCCAGCCCGGCTTTCGGCAGTGACAGCAACTTCTTGAAATATGAAATGCACGCGGGTGTGTATGTCCCGCTGCATGTTTGGAAATTCATCGGGTTTCTGCGCGGCGAATACGGGTATCTCCACCAGATCGATCCCGTGGACAATCCGGTTCCCATCTATGAAAGGTTTTTCCTGGGAGGCATCAACAACCTGCGCGGTTTCAACTGGGGGGATGTCGGCCCACGGGATGCCTACGGGAATGTCGTGGGCGGTGTGAAGTATGGAGTGATGACCGCGGAGTTGCTTTTTCCCATAGCCGAAAAGATGGGGATTCGCGGAGTGGTCTTCTTCGACGCCGGAAATGCGTTTACCGGAGACCAGGATTTTGATGTCTCCAAGTTTCGGACCGACGCCGGTGCCGGTATCAGGTGGAACTCTCCATTCGGACCGCTCAGGATGGAAATCGGTATAAACCTCGATCCAGAACCGGGTGAAGACAATTACCAATGGCAGTTTTCAGCAGGTGCTTTTTTCTAAGGAGTGGAAAACATGAAAATGAAGAAGTCGATGTGGATCTTATTGTTCCTGGGAATTTTCCTGGCGTCCTCCATGCCGGTCCTGGCCGCAGGCAATCCGAAGATCGGGTATTTCGATATCCCTTTGGTTCTGCAGCAGTCTCAGTGGGGCAAGCGCTCCAATGAAGAATTCAAGCGACAGGGAGAAAAGGTAAAGGCCGAAGTCGACACGAAGGCTCAGGCCTACAAGACCGCTAAGGAAGAATTCGACAGGAAGAAGGACGTCCTGGACGAAAAAACCAGGGCAAAGAAGCTCAAAGAGCTCCAGGACATGCAGATGGAAGGCGAGAAGCTGCTGTCCGAATCCAACGCCAAGATGAACAAGCTCTCCAATGAGCTGAGCGCTCCGTTGATCGACAAGATCCTGGAGATCGTGAAGAAAATCGGACGAGAGGACAAGTTCGATTATATTTTCGAGCGGGAGCGGGCGGGTTTGGTATTTGCCAATGACAAGGAAGATCTGACCAAGAGGATCATTCAAGAGTTGGATCGATCGCCCCATAAATAGGCCTCCCCGGCGAGGGCACTCAGGCCGGTGTTCGTCAGGAAAGAAAACGCAGAGGCCGGCGGCAGGGAGGGCGTTTCTCCCTGCGCCGGCCCCAGCCCGCTGATCCCCCTGCTCGTCCATGGCCCATTCATTGAGAAAATCCGATGGAAAGCTGTTTCCAGGGTGATTCCAGGAAGTCCTACTCGCTTTCGGAGCTTGCGGCGATTCTGGGAACCACCGTCCGAGGCGATCCCGCCATTCAAGTCCGTGGAGTCAATTCTCTGGAAGAGGCTCTTCCGGACGAGTTGAGCTTCATCATGGATGTCCGCTACAAGCCGTTGCTTTCGAAATGCAGGGCGGCGGCCATCATTGTGTCTCCCGCCCTGGCGGACCTGGAGTTCCCTCTGCTCGTCGCCGAACGCCCATATGTGGTCTTCGCCAGGGCTGCGCAACTGTTCGCCGAGCCTCCCTTTCTCGCTCCGGGGGTCCATCCCGGCGCGTACATCGGGCCCGGTGTCCATTTGGGAGAAGGGGTATCGGTCGGTCCGCAGGCGCACATCGGGGAGGGCTGCGTCATTGGGCCGGGAACGCGCATCTACGGTTCGACCCACTTGGGTTCCGGCGTAAGGGTGGGTGAGAACTGCATGATCTATCCCGGAGCCGTGATCCTGGACCGATGCCTTTTGGGAAATCGCGTGACCGTTCACAGTGGAACGGTCGTGGGCAGCGATGGATTCGGGTATGCCCAGGATGAGAAAGGGCGTCACGTCAAGATTCCTCAGACGGGGATCGTGCAGATTGACGACGATGTGGAAATCGGGGCGAACTGCACCGTCGACAGGGCCACTTTCGGCCGGACCTGGATCCGGAGGGGCACCAAGATCGACAACCAGGTCCAGATCGCGCACAACGTCGTGATCGGTGAACACGCGATCCTTGTGGCCCAGGTGGGCATCTCGGGGAGCACCATACTCGGCAGTCACGTCGTTCTCGCCGGCCAGGTCGGTGTGGCCGGGCACATTGAAATCGGGGACCGCGCGCGCGTAGGCGCGAAGTCGGGGGTGCATCATTCCGTCGGGGCCGGCGAGGACATCCTGGGAATACCGGGCGTACCGGCCAGGGAATGGAAAAGAACCTACGCCAATATCCAGCGTCTCGCGCGGTTTCGGGAGGAATTGCGGCTGCTGGTCGAGAAAGTGCAACGGATCGAGAAAGCACTCGACGGGGAATGACCTTATGGACATCGCAAAGATCATGGGATACTTGCCGCATCGCTATCCGTTCCTCTTAGTGGACCGGATTCTCGAACTGACCTCGGAGGAGGTAGTGGGGCTCAAGAACGTGACGATCAACGAACCCTTCTTCCAGGGGCACTTCCCGGGGGAACCGATCATGCCCGGAGTGCTGATCATCGAAGCGCTCGCGCAAACCGGGGCGGTCCTCGCGTTCACGCTCGTGTCCGACTTCCGCGGCAAGCCCATCTACTTCATGGGGATGGACAAGGTTCGTTTTCGCAAGCCGGTTCGGCCCGGAGACCAGTTGATTTTGAAGCTGAAAATCTTGAAGCGCAGGGGACCGACGTTCAAGATGAGCGCGGAAGCTTTCGTGGGGGAACAACTGGTGGCTGAAGCCGAACTGCTGGCGACCATCGGCGCCGCGAAATCCGAACGGGACGCCTAGGCGAAGGTCCGCGCGCGAGTGCCCCGGCAGGTTTCGAGGAGAACCAGCGTCAATGCAAATTCATCCTACGGCCATTGTGGATTCCAAAGCCGAACTGGCTGACGACGTCGTCATAAAGGCATACAGCATCATCGGGCCGAACGTGAAAATCGGTCCCGGCACCTCGGTGGGACCCCATGCCGTCATCGACGGCTGGACAACGATCGGCGCCCGGAATCAGGTGTGTTCATTCGTTGCCATCGGGCATCCTCCCCAGGATTTCAGCTACCGGGGCGAAGAAACCTGCGTGCTCATCGGCGACGACAACGTCTTTCGCGAACACGTCAGCATACACCGGGGCACGCGGCGCGGAAGGGGCACCACACAGGTCGGCAGCCGCAACTACATCATGTCCGCGGCGCACATCGCCCACGACTGTCGGATTGGGGACAACGTCGTCATGGCCAACGTCGCGGTGCTCGGCGGGCACGTCGAAATCGGGGATTTCGCGGCCGTCGGGGGAGCCGTCGCCGTTCATCAATACGTAAGGATCGGCACGTACAGCTTCATCGGTGGAGGGTCGGCCATCAGCATGGACGTTCCCCCATACATGCTGGTGGTGGGTTCACGTCCCGCGAAGCTCTACGGTCTCAACACCACCGGCCTCAAGCGGCACGACTTTTCCGCGAATGTCCTCAGCGCCCTGAAGAAGAGCCACAGAATTTTGTTCCGCTCAGGCTTGAACGTCCGGGACGCCGTGGATAAGATTCGCGTGGAAATGGAGACATGCGCGGAAGTGGAACTCCTGATCGAATTCGTGGAGAGCTCGAAGCGAGGCGTGATAAGGTAAACCCATATGGCCGATTTTGACCTGAAGACCGGCGGTGCGGTGCGTAAAAGAATCGGATTGATCGCAGGGAGCGGGCAGTTTCCGCTCCTCTTTGCTCACGCGGCGCGGCAGGCCGGAGTGGAGGTCGTGGCCCTCGGATTCCAAGGGGAAACCGATCCCGCATTGTCCAAGTATGTCAATGAATTTCATATGTTGAAACTTGGGCAGCTGAGCCGGATGATCAACGCTTTTCGCAGGGCGGGGATCACCCGGGCCGCCATGGCGGGCGCGATCAACAAAACGAAACTCTACACGCGCATAAGGCCTGACTGGCGTGCGGTGAAGTTTCTGAACAGCCTGAGGAACAAGAAGGACGACTCCCTGCTCAGAGCGTTTGCGGACGAACTCGAAAGCGAAGGAATAAAGATTGAGCCTTCCACCATGTTCCTGCCGTCTCTGCTCGCTCCCGAAGGCATCCTGACCCGGCGCAAGCCCAACCATCGGGAGCAGGTCGACATCGTTTTCGGCTGGAAGATGGCCAAGGTCATCGGAGGGCTGGACATCGGGCAGTGCCTGGTCGTCAAGAACCAGGCGGTCCTGGCGGTGGAAGGGATCGACGGGACCGATTCCACCATCCTGAGAGGCGGGCGGCTGTGCCGGGAAGGCGCCATCATCGTGAAGGTGAGCAAGCCGATCCAGGATCTGCGTTTTGACGTGCCGGCCGTCGGGTATGACACCATCGAGACGATGAAGCGGGTGAAAGCCCGTGTTCTGGCCGTCGAAGCGGGCAAGACGCTCATGTTCGACCGGGAGAAGATGATCGATGCGGCGGACGCAGCGGGGATTTCGATCCTGGTGCAGCGCGACGAGACGCTTCCCGAAGTCCATGAGCGGCCGTCCAAGATCGGACTGCCGGATTTCATGGGCCGGGGTTCCGCGCAATCGATTCTTCGAACGGATCAGACTCCGGTCCTTATCCGGCAGTCGAGGCCCGATGCGCTGCGGGTGGGTGTTGTGGGCGTGGGGTACCTGGGGAGATTTCATGCCCACAAGTATGCCCGTTTGCCCGAAGCGCGGCTCATGGGCGTGGTCGACATCAACGCCGAACAGGCGGCCAGGGTGGCCGCCGAGGTGGACGCCGCCCCCCTGACCGACTATCGCGAACTGATGGGCAAAGTGGACTGCGTCAGCGTCGTAACGCCCACTCCCAATCACTTCGCCATCGCCCGGGATTTTCTCGCCGCCGGAGTCCACGTGCTGCTCGAAAAACCCATGACCACGACGATCGAGGAAGCGGACCGGTTGATCGCACTGGCGGAACAAAAGGGCTGCGTGCTGCAGGTAGGACACCTCGAACGGTTCAATTCCGCTTTCACGGCCATACTTCCCAGGCTCAAGAACCCCATGTTCCTGGAGTCCACGCGGTTGGCCCTCTTCAATGAACGCGGCCTCGAAGTGGATGTCATCCTCGACCTCATGATCCACGACATCGACATCGCGCTGCACATCGTCCAGTCTCCCCTGAAGCAGATCCGTGCCTCGGGGGTTTCCGTCCTCACGCAACTGCCCGATATCGCCAACGTGCGCATGGAATTTGTCAATGGGGCCGTAGCGAATCTCATTGCGAGCCGAATCTCGCTGAAGAACCTGCGCAAGCTCCGCATCTTCCAGGAAGACTGCTATGTCGCAGCGGACTACGGCCGGAAGCGGGCGTACGCGGTGTACCGGGAAGAGGAGGCCGATGACTCGGGCTATCCCGAAATGTCCATGGAAGAGATCGAGATCGATGAACGCGATGCGCTCGAAGAAGAAGTCAACGCTTTCCTGCAAGCGGTCAAAACCGGCGGCAGGCCCCGAGTCGACGGGAACGACGGGCGCCGTGCGCTGGACGTGGCATTGAGCATTTCGCGACAAATCGACGAGCAGATGCGGGAGAAATGGGAGCTTTCGCGCAACGTTCTCCAAGGATCTTTCTGAGTGCCGGTGAGGCGTCGGGCGATCTGCACGGGGCCGGGTTTGTGCGGGCGCTCAAGGAGCTTCGGCCGGACGTGCGGGTTGCGTGCCTGGGCGGAACGATGCTGAGGAACGCCGGAGCGGAGGTCCTGGCGGACAACACAGAGATCGCGGTGGTGGGGCTCACAGAAGTTCTGCGCCATGCGAAGGATATCTTCAACGCCTGGAAGCGGATTCGCAATCACATTGTGCGACAGAGGCCGGACCTGATCGTTCTCATCGACTTTCCCGATTTCAACTTTCTGCTCGCGCGTCTTGCCAGGCGTTGCGGGATCAAAATCCTCTACTATGTCAGCCCCCAGGTCTGGGCCTGGAGAAGCGGCCGGGTCAGGACGCTGAAGCGCGTTGTCGATGAAATGGCGGTGATCCTGCCCTTTGAAGTGGACTTCTACCGCCGTCATGGAATGGAGGTCCACTACGTGGGGCATCCGCTGCTCGACGTGGTCCGAAACGCTCCGCAGCGGGATGAAGCCCTGACGCGTTACGGCGCCGCCGACGGGTCGCTTCTGATCGGCCTGCTGCCCGGGAGCAGGCAGAGTGAAGTCAGGCTCGTATTTCCCGTCCTGATCGAGGCTGCGCGTCGGCTGCGGGAACGCATGCCCGGGCTTTCATTCATCGTCCCCGCGGCGCCCACCCTGGCTCCCGAACCAATTCGCTCGGCCCTGGCCGAAGCGAAGCTGCCCGCCCGGGTTGTCTCCGGGGATACCTACGGAGTCATACGGGCCTGCGATCTCATCGTCACCGTATCGGGCACGGTCACTTTGGAAGCCGCCCTGCTCGACACTCCCATGATCATCGTGAACCGCGTTTCCAGGCTGAGCTACACCCTCGGACGGGACCTCATCCGCGTTCGGTACGTGGGATTGCCCAACCTCATTGCCGGCCGGGGTGTGGTTCCCGAGCTCCTGCAACAGGAAGCCCGGGGGGACATCGTGTGCGAACGGGTGCTGGATTTCCTGCGGGACCCGGCATTGCCGGCCGCTCAGAGGCGCGCGTTCGCCGGGATTCGGGAGCGCCTCGGGCAACCGGGCGTCGCCCGGCGGGTGGCGACGATGGCCCTGAGGATGCTCGAGCCATGAAGGCGGCCGCGGTTGCAGCGCCCCTTGCCGGGATGTTCTACAACGCATCGTTGACCCTCTCCTGGCCTTTGTTCCTCCTTTACTACCTGGTGCGTTCGAAGACGGACGGAAAATACCGGTCCAGCCTGAGGGAGCGGATGGGCGTGCGCCTGCCGCCTCGGTTTTCGCGCACGTCGCACCGCATTTGGATCCACGCCCTCTCGGTGGGGGAAATCGTGTCGGTGACGCCCCTGGTGAAGGAATTGAAAATCCGGTGCCCGGAGCTCGAGGTGGTGGTGTCGAGCGCCACCGAATCGGGGCGCAAGATCGCCGAGGAGCAACTGGCACCCTTTGCCGCCCTTTTTTTTACCCTGCCTCACGACTTTCCATGGGCGATGAAGAAGGTGGTCGAACGGATTCGACCCGATCTTTTCGTGCTCGTGGAAACGGACATTTGGCCCAACCTGCTGGCCTCCTTGAGGCGGAGTCGGATTCCCGCCCTGCTTCTCAACGGGAGGATTTCGCCCGGATCGTTTCGGAAGCTTGTCCCCTGGAAGGCGTGCATCGGGGGTCTCTACCGAGCCTTCGATCTCATCTTCGCCCAGTCCGTTGAGGACCGGGAGCGGTACCTGGCGCTGGGGGCCTTGCCGGAAAAGGTGGTCGCGGCGGGGAATCTCAAATTCGATGCTTCGGGTTCTCTCCCGACGACGGAGGAATCGGCCGCCCTGCGCGAAAATGCGGGCATTGATCCCGACCGGCCGGTCTGGATTGCAGGAAGCACCCACGAAGGTGAAGAGGACCTCCTGCTCCGGGTCCATCGCTCCCTCCTGCTCGAACACCCCCGTCTTCTGCTGATCATCGCCCCGCGTCAGCCGACGCGAAGGTCCGAAGTCCTCGCCCTTTGCGAAAGCCACGACTTGAGCGCGGTTGCGCGGTCGAGCGGCCGGACCGCTCACGACGGGTCCGTCTATCTCCTGGATACCATGGGAGAATTGAGCCGATTCTACGCGCTCGCCGATGTCGCCTATATCGGCGGCAGCATGGTCCCGTTCGGCGGGCACAATCCCCTGGAGGCGATCCGGCATGGGAAGCCCGCCCTGTGGGGACCTCATCTGTTCAATTTCAAAGAGATCGAAAAAGACCTGCTTGAAGCCGGATGTGCCTGTTGCGTGCCCCATGCCGCCCAGCTCGGAAACGCAATGCGAAGCTGCCTCGCCGATTCCGTGAGAAGGGACCGCATGCGGACGACCGCAATCGAGTTCATGGCGTCACATCCCGGTCCCGGCCAGAAAGTGGCCCGGTTGATTCTGGAAAGGATGGCCCGGTGCGGTCGACCTCCAGGAAGGGGCGGGGTGCCCGAGCCCCGGAACACCGGGGAATGATTCATGAGCTCTTGATTCGCCGATTTCCCGGATCGCAACGATTGCTTTTTGCCGGTCGTCGCCGCTCCAATCGTTCTCGGGAGTAGCCGTGAGGGGGAAGGCATTGAGGGCGGCATGCGGCTGCCGCCGGGCAGGTTTCAAGCGTACAAGCCTTTGATGTTGCGATGCAGTTCCCGGGTTTTTTCCATGCGGGCACGGTCCCGGTTGGCGGCGATTTCGGCCAGCTCACGCTGCAGGGCGACGAGACCCGGTTCGGCGCAGGCGCTGCCGGAACGAAAAGCGTCGATCAGCCTGCGGTAGATTCCGATCATCCGCCCGATGAGGGGGCTTGCATACTCGCGGCCCTGGACCTTGACCGTGTGAAGCCCGATCCCCAGGTAGTCCCAGAGTTCCTCGCCGTTGATCATGAATGCGACATTGGGGTGCAGCCGGATACGCTCGTTGATCGCCCGAATTTCCTCATCGCGATGGCGGCGCTGCCGCAGTACCTTCTCCCGTTGCGCATCGGTCAGAAGACACAGCCTGAAACAGCTGCCGCTCCGGTCGGGCCAGCCTTCGTACTCCACGATTTCGTTGCCTTCTTCGTCGTGGTGGATACGCTTGATGTACGAGTCGCTGATGAGCTCGTGGAACATGCAGTTGCCCACGCCGCCCAGGCAGCGGTTGCCGTGGATCAGGACTTCCGTGCCGAGTCCGAGCCTGTCGGCGGACTCCTTGAACGCTCTCAACTTCGTCACGCTGTCGATTTCCGTGGAAGCCACCACCTGGGTTGCCCCATATGCCTTGTATTCGGACATCTGTTCGGGCGTCCGGATATTGCACCCCACGCTGGCATGGATGACCAGCCCGGGGAAACCCTCCTTTACCATTTCCATGATAAAAGGGCTCTTGACGATGACTCCCTCGATTCCCCACTCCGCGTATTTGCCGATCTTGCGCATCACAATGGATGACTTTTCCCGCGGCACCTCTGCATTGACCGCAACACGGATTTTGCCGTTCATCCGCCGCCCTATCCCGACGGCGTCCCGGATTTGAGAATCCTCGAGCTCCCACGCGCACTTGCGTCTGCTGAATCCCTTGGAACCCACGTAGACGGCATCGGCGCCCTGCCGAAAGACTTCTTCCACCATCTCGAGACTTCCGCCGGGTGCCAGCAGTTCATTCATCGAGTCCTCCCTCACCAAGACAATATGGACAAAATACCCCTCTGAGGCACCATCATATAAAATAATTCACAAAAAAGGCAACACCGACATCATTCTACAGTCTCGCGCCGCCGCCGACAACCCCGCCCCATCCCGAGCGGACGTCACCGGACGGGAAACGGGCCGCCTAGCGGGCCGAAAGAGACCGGCGCACAGTCTGCCAGGGGAACCGCCTGCCCGGGCAATCAGTTGCGGCACCGTCCACGTCACGGTGGCCCACGACGCGACCGGCCGGGATACGATAATAGTCCATCAGGGTTTTGAGCAGATAGTCGAGTGAACGAAGCTGGCTGGAGGAGGGTTGTTCCTCGTTGAAGTTCCCGACAAGAGCGATTCCTATACCCTTATCGTTCATTCCGCCCGCTTTGCAGTGAGCGCCGCATTGCTGTTTGACCCAGCGGGGCGACGCTTCGATCTGGCCGTCACCCTTCCCCAACGTGCCGTTGTCGATGAGGAAATGGTACCCGAGGCCGTACCAGAAACCACGATCCTCGTGGGTCCGGTCGATCAACGATGCATTCCCGATATCGGTGGCCGTATGGTGGATGATGATGTATTTCCACTGGGAATTCGGGTAAAGGGCGATGACGTGTTTCATGACTCGCGCGTTGGGGATGATGAGCTTCTGTCCCTTCGCGATCGGCTCCCCGGGTCTCAGGCCGTTGGCGGCGTAAATCGATTCCTGGGAAACGTTGTACATCCTGGAAATGCGCCAGATTGTCTCCATCGGGCCGACTTCATGGGTGATCGTGCGGGGAGTTTCAAGATAAGCAAGCGGCTTTTCGACGACTGTTCCGGAACGTGGGGCAGGGGTCGAGACGGATGGTCGCGGAGAAGTCGCGGCGCCCCCCGGGGGGTGCGCCGGGGAAGGGGGTTCCCGATAGACCTGCTTACCGCAGGAGGACAACAACAACGACAACAGTGCAATAACAACCAACCCCTGCAAGAAGGATATCCGAATGTCTGCGAATTGCTTGCTCATATGGGCTCTGTCGGTTGAACGGAGTTTGCCGCCCAGCGTGGTTCCATCATAAGACGCTTTCAATCGTTTGCAAGCAGGAAATGCTGTCGCCTGATGTCCATTTTCCAGGAGGAATCCTTCGGGGATGAGGCCGCGACGTGCCGGAGGAGAGCGGGATCAGGCCACGCCGTCCGGACAGACGATGCCTTTCTTTTTCAGCTTTTCGATCAGCGTGGTGCGATTCAAACCGAGCAGCTTGGCCGCCTTGTTCTTGACGCCGCCCGCCTTCTGCAGCGCCTCCAGGATCAGGCGCTTTTCGAGATCATCCAACGTGTCCTTGAGGCTGATGCCTGCTTCTCCGATCTCCAGGTGCTTGATGCCGCTTTCCTGGTAGGCCCGGATCCTCTGGGGAAGATCATCGACTTCGATCTCTCCGTCTTCGGTCATGATGACCAGTCGTTCGATCACATTTTCCAATTCGCGGACATTGCCCGGCCAGTTGTACCTTTCGAGGACGTCCAGCGCCGACTTGGTAATCCGCTTCAGTGAAAGTTCCTTTTTCTGGCAATGCTGCCTCAGGAAATGATCGACGAGCAGGGGAATGTCGCCCTCGCGTTCTCTGAGCGGGGGCACAATGATGGGAATGACGTTGAGACGGTAGAAGAGGTCTTCGCGGAATTCACTGGCGGCAACGGCTCGCTCGAGGTTCTTGTTGGTCGCGGCCAGAATCCGCACATCCACCTCGATCGTGCGGGAGCCGCCGAGGCGCTGGAACTTCTTCTCCTGGAGGAACCGAAGCAGCTTCACCTGGAGCTTCGGGCTCATTTCGCCGATTTCATCCAACAGGATGGTTCCGCCATGGGCCAACTCGAACCGCCCACGGCGTTCCCGAAGCGCCCCGGTAAAAGCCCCCCGTTCGTGGCCGAACAGTTCGCTCTCGAGTAATTCTTCGGGTATCGCCCCGCAATTTATGGGCACAAAGGTGTTGTCTTTGCGTTCGCTGTGGTAATGGATGGCGTTGGCGATCAATTCCTTGCCGGTGCCGCTTTCACCCATGATGAGAACGGTCGAATGCGATTTGGCCACGCGCCGGATCATGTGGTAGAGAGACTGCATCAGCTGGCTCTGACCGATGATCCGGTCGAAGCGGTGCTGTTCCTGGATCTGGGTGCGCAGAAGGACGTTTTCGTCCTTGAGGCTTCTGATTTCCTGGGCTCTTTTCAGGGTGAACAGGAGTTCGTCCAGGTTCGCCGGCTTGGCCAGGTAATCGAACGCCCCGCGTTTCATGGCGCCGACCGCCGTTTCGATCGTCCCGTAGCCGGTCACGACAACGACAAAGGTATCGGGGTGGTGTTCGGTGAAATGGGCAAGCACCTCCATGCCGCCCATGCCCGGCATGGCAAGGTCCGTGATCACGACGTCGAAGTCGTTTTTCTGGGATGCGCTGATGGCTTCCGCGCCGCTGGATACGATCTGAACGTCGTACCCTTCGACGGTAAGACTCTCGACCACCAGTTGGAGGGTCAACGGCTCGTCGTCGACTACGAGGACGCGGAATAGAGGTTTCATAAGCTGCGGCAGCCCCGGATGCGTCAGTTCGGCCCGGCGGCCCGCGCGAGAGCGTTTCCCGGCGGGCACGGGGGAAAACTTCCAGCAATAGTCTTTTTAATGGAAGTTGATCTAAGAGGGAAGGGCAAAGAAAAAGACGAGATAATTCTTGACCCGCTTCCCCGGCAAGGCTATGCTACCACATTATTGCAGTGAATGGAGGTTTTGGATGGACAATCGGATGTATGGCTTTTGTTATTATTGCGGCACCTATTATCCGGGCACCTACCGGAGACGCAGGGGTGCGCATAAGCCATAGCCGAATTTAAAGACGCTACTCAGGCCGTGGGTATCCCCTGGATCCCCACGGCCTTTTTGTTTTGAAGAACAGCAAGGCATCCGGTCGTGGGCAATCGGGAACGTCACTGCCGAGTCGGTGGAACCAACATGCAGGGTGCCTGACTTCAGAAGGCAGGGAATCATCCCGGGTTCGAGAGATCGGCCGGGAATTCCAGGGAGGAATTGGAATCATGATCATCGTATTGAAACCCGACCACAAGGAAAGCGATCTGCACCGCATCGTCCGGCGCCTCGAGGATCTCGGCCTCGGCGCCCACATCTCCAAGGGGGAACACAGGACCATCATCGGGGCCATCGGAGACGAGAGGGTCCTTCGGGAGGTCCCGATGGAATCCTTTCCCGGCGTGGAGTCGGTTCTTCCCATTCTGAAACCCTACAAACTGGTCAGCAGGGAATTCAAGGAAGAAAACACGATCGTACAGGTCAACGGGCATCAAATAGGGGGTGACGAGATCCAGGTCATCGCGGGACCCTGTGCGGTGGAAAGCCGGGAAGTGCTCGAAGAGATCGCCGGCGAGCTCACCGCGGCGGGAGTCCATTTTCTCCGCGGCGGCGCCTTCAAGCCGCGCACGTCTCCTTACAGTTTTCAGGGGTGGGGGGAGAAGGGGCTGAAGCTCCTGGCCGGCGTGCGCGAGCGGACCGGAATGATGATCGTCACCGAGCTCATGGATCCCAGAGACACGGTGCTTCTCTGCAAGTACGCGGACATCATCCAGATCGGCACCAGGAACATGGCCAATTTCCGGCTGCTTACCGAGGTGGGAAACATCGACAAGCCGGTGATCCTGAAACGGGGCATGAGCGCTACGATCAAGGAGTTCCTCATGTCGGCCGAATACATCGCGGCCCAGGGGAACGAGAAGGTCATTCTCTGTGAAAGGGGAATTCGCACATTCGAAACCGAGACCCGCAATACGCTCGACATCAGCGCGGTCCCGCTGCTCAAGAACCTGACCCACCTGCCGGTGATCGTCGATCCGAGCCATGCCGTGGGGCGAGCGGACCTCGTTCCCGCCATGGCCAGAGCGTCCGTGGCAGCGGGTGCGGATGGGCTGCTCGTCGAAGTCCACGTGCGGCCCGAGGAGGCGCTGAGCGATGGTCCGCAGTCGCTCCGTCCCGAAGCATTTGCGGCAATGATGGAAGAGTGCCGCAGGGTCGCGGTCGCCATCGGCCGAACGATGTAAAGTTCCCGGGCAAGCTCGGGGTTTTCTCGACAGCCCCGAAAGGGGGGGAGGCATGCTGTTGTCCGATTTCATTCAAGGCGAGAGCGAGGTCAAGGTGAAGCTGGATCCCGGGGCGACGGTGGGAGTGATCGGGGGGAAAGGTGAAATGGGCCGCCTTTTCAGCGGTTTCTTCGAGAGCTGCGGCTTCCGGGTGAACGTGGGCGACCTCGGGACGAACCCTACGGCCCGCGAAGTGTTGGAATCGTCCGACATTGTCCTTTTCTCGGTTCCCCTCCACCGGACGGAAGCCATCATCCGGGATTTGGTCCCCTATGCGAAGCCGCACCAACTACTGCTGGATTTGAGCAGCCTCAAGGTTGGACCGGTGAGGGAAATGCTGCGCTCGAACTCGTTCGTGGTGGGCCTGCATCCCATGTTCGGCGGCAGGATCTCCACGTTCCGGGGTCAGACCATCGTGGCCTGCCCCGTGCGCATTTCAACTCCGGACTGGCTTCGCCTGCGCTCCCTCTTGTCCGCGGGGGGGATGGAAGTCAAGGAGAGCACCCCGGAAGAACACGATCGCATGATGAGCATCATCCAGGTCCTTTTCCACATGACCACCATGCTGACAGGAAGGGTGATGCGTCGGATGGGAATCGACCTGGCGGAGGTCCTCGAATACGCCAGTCCCGGCTACCGGGTCGAACTGAGCCAGGTGGGCCGATTGTTTGCCCAGAGCCCGGAGCTGTATTCGGCGATCATACAGGGCAATCCCGGCACGGGGGAAGTCCTCGCCCAACTCAGGGAAGGTCTGGAACTCTACGGGGAATGGTTCGAGAAAGAAGAGTTGTCCGGGTTTGTCGAGGATTTCGAAAGGAGCGCCCGGTATCTGGGCGAGTTCTGCTCCCGGGCCTTTCGGGACAGCTCGGTGCTCCACGAGACGGTGGTGAAATGTTCGGAGGGGGGGCCGGCAGCGATTGAACGGAGACAGGCGACGTCCTAGTCGTCGTTCTTCCCGTCGGGTGCGCTGTTGCGTTCGAAGCAGTCCTTCAGGCACTGCTCGCAGTTCGAAGTCCGGACCCCGCGAGTGCAGTACCTGGCGAATGCGTCGAACCAGTCCTTGCCCGTGCGCGGGCAGGCCTTGATGAATTCGAGGAACCGAACCAGGCGCTCCACGGCCAGGGGCGCAATGGCATGCTCGATGCGGCAGGCATTGGCTTCGGCCTCCTCGGCGCTGAGCTGGAGCGCGGTGACGAAAAACTCCTTCAGCGTGTCGTGGCGATGGATGACGTCGCGGGCGATGTCGCGCCCGGCGGTGGTCAGGGTGATGTAGCTGTAAGGACTGTAGTTGATGAGCCCCCGGGCGGCCAAAGCCTTGAGCGCTCCCGTCACCGAAGCGCGCTGAACGCTCATCTGGTCGGCGATGTCTTTCGCCCTCGCAACCCGGTTGGATTGTTCCAGGTGGAAAATGACTTCCAGGTAATCCTCCAGGCTGGCGGACAGATCATCATGGAATTCATCGTCTGGGAGCATTGAAAAAACGCCTTTCTTGATCCGGTTCCGTTAAGTTACCCGTTCGAGTGGCATGCGTCAAGGTGGGGAAGAAACCGTATCGGTGAATCGCTCCGATCAGATAAGCCGGATAAGACGGAATCTTCCGAACCCGTGCCCCGGACCGCACTCCCGCGCAGAGCAGGTTGCATGGGTTCCAATTTTATCAAATACCATGTTATGTGAAGCGATACTACGCGGTCAAGCCGATTGAGCGGCGGGCTGGGCACGCGCCCCGCGATTCGCGGATTGTCCTTCTTCACATGGGCACGGCCACGCTTTCACGGTGTGACCGGCGTATATCCCTTTGACATGGCTGCTCAAAGTTGTTAAAAAGCGCTGCACTCCGAATGGCCGGAATCGGCCGTCCGATTACGCCTGCCCGGTCTGAAAGGAAAGATTATGCAAAGATCCGGATCAACCGCCGTGCCGGACCCCATGGCTCCCGTCTATGAAGTCCTCAAGGGAGGGGACCCGGTCGCCGTCTGCGAAAAATATGGAATCAGCCGCGAGGAACTGGACAAGAGACTGGAAGCCTACCAGGTGTCGCGGCGCCGGATGGCGCTCCAGGAGAACCTGTTTGCGGGTAAGGTCGGGCGCAACGATCCCTGTCCCTGCGGCTCGGGGAAGAAGTACAAGAAATGCTGTCTCTTAGAGCGGGAGGAAGCGCGCCGGAGTATTCCCGCCGAGCGGCTGCTGGAAATGGAACAGAGGGGAAAGGCCAAGGAGCGGCTCGAAAAAGAGATCAGGAAGGGCTTCGAACTGCTCTTCTCCCGGGATTTCGCCAAGGCTGCCCGTATTGCCGCGCTCCTGCTCGAATCCTATCCCGAGGATGACCGGCTGCACGATATCGTCGCCACGGTGCATTTGGCGACGGGCGACTACGACGGCGCCCTGCACCTGTGCCGGGCGCGCTGGCAGGTTGCCCGCGAAGAGAAGATCTTCTACCAGGAAAACGGCTACCACAAAAGGGAGGGGCTGGATCGGTCCGTGCCGGTTCACTTCTATTCTCCGTCCACGTGGCTGGACAAGTTCTGGGTCGCACAGCGCGCTCGCACCTACCGCAGCCGGTACCCCCTCGGGGACGACGCAAACCTGTTGAAATTGATCGATGCGTTGAAGACGGCCAACGATCTGGAACGGTTTCCCGCCAGGCAGGAGGCCGGTTTCGAAGCCCGGAGGGAGGCCCTGGCCCCCGTCCTCGCGCAGATCGAAGAACGGGGGAGCGCCGCCATTCCCTATCTTCTTCCGTTGTGCTACACGTTTTCCTGGGTCAGCCTGTTTGTGCCCGACCTGCTGCGGGTTTGCGGCACGGATGATTCCATTCGCCTGCTTGCGGAACTGGCCATGTTCCGGTTTCCGTATTTCTCCCAGAAATGCCTGCAGAACATCGAATCGTTCGGCGAGCGCGCTCTGCCACAAATCGAGGCGGTGCTCGACGAAGACCGAGCCTTCGACGAGCTGAAAGTCGGCCTTCTTGCCGTGCTGGGAAATCTTCGCACTCCGGCTGGTTTTCGGTTGCTCGTCGAGTTCACCGAACACGAAAACCCCTACCTGGTGAATGCGGCCGTAACGGCCCTGGAGCGTCACGGAGACCCAGAGGCCGAGCCGTTCCTTGACCGAGCCCGGAAGCGGTTGAAGGAATTCGACAGTATCGCCGGAGCTTTCGAAGGATTGGGGCGGCCGGAGCCGTGAAACGGAGGCTCACGCCTCAGGCCGGCGTATTTCCGCTGTCCTTTCGTTCGCCGCGATGGGGCGCTCCTCGCCCCACGCCGCGCGTGAGCTTTCCGGAGCGCTTTCGCGCGGGCGGGTCACTCCTTGAAAACGGGTTTCAAAGTACTATATATAAGTGGTAGTGTTCTCAATGCAGTGATTGTGAAGGTCCGTGCGGCGCCGTCTGCGCCCGGCAGACGCACCTGAGGTTCGGAAGAAGGCGCGGGGAGGGTCTGCGACCGGAAATCCGGAACGGGAATTCCGAACGGACGACAAACAGCATAAGGGAGATAACCATGGAGTCGAAGGAATTTGTCGAAGCCAGGGAAGTATACATAAAGACGGACCGGATCCAGGGGAATATGGTGGTGCTGAAGGAAGCGGAAAATGACACCCACTATTTCCTGATGTTTGTCGGTGACGCCGAAATCACGGCCATTGCCAAAGAAAAAGGCCTCGTCGAACCGAAACGGCCGTTGACGCACGATCTTTACATCTCGATTCTCAACCGGTCCGGGGTTGTCATCGAACGGGTGGAAATTTTCGCCATGCAGGAAAACACTTACTACGCAAAAATATATGTTCGGATCCAGGGCGAAGAGGCCGTTTTCGACAGTCGGCCGAGCGACGCGGTGGCCCTGGCTCTCCATCAGAAATGCCCGATCATGGTGAGCAAGAAGCTGTTGCGGCGTGAACTGAGCCCTGAGGAAATCCAGGAGTACGAAATGATCGTCAGAACGGTCAAATTCTGATGTATTCCTTCCCCCGCAGGCCTCGCCGCATTCGCTTTTGACTCCGCAGGCATTTTCGACTAGTCTGACGGCTCGTCGTCATTTTTGCATAATCCTTTTCCGGGATGTCCGATCAGGGCACAGGCAGCCGGTGTGTTTCCCGGCTTTATTGTTTTTGCCGCTCGGCATCCCGACAACCAGGGAGGGTACATGGCCAAGCACAAGAAGACCGAGAGAAGGAAGGAAATCGACCGACGCCGCAGGAGAAAGGAAGAGGCAAGGAAGCTCAGAGCCAGGGAACAATCCGGGAAGACGGGTCGCTGACGCCGCCTCCCGGCAACCGCACGATGTTTCATAGCGTGCCGGAGGGCTTCCAGGCCGCGGTCGTTGCGCCGTTCCCGAAAACCAGCTTACAGGATGAATCGCACATGGCAATTTCGTCTTCCTCAGCGACCTTTACCCGATTCTTTGTTCCCGATGCAATCCGGGAGGACTTCTGGAGTTACGTGGACGAGAAGTTGAACGAAGGGATGTTCAAAGATCCCGACGACGGCCAGGAATTGGCCCAGGGATTCACTTCCTGGGAGGATTTCTTCGAATCGTCCTTCCCCTACGGCTCGTATCACAAAGGTGAGTATCTGGCCTTCAATTTCCGCATCGACCAGCGCAGGGTGCCGCCGATTGTTCTGAAAAAGTACGTTCGCGAGGCGGTCCGCAAGCACCGGGATGAGAATGAAGGCAAGTGGCCCGCCCGCCACGAGAAGATCGAAATCCAGGAAAACGTCAGGGGCTGGCTGCTCAGCCGTGCGCTTTTCCAGCCCGTCGCCTGCGAGGTGGTGTGGAACACGGCGCGGAAATGGCTGCTCGTGGGAACCACGAGCGCCAAGCTCCTGGACGTTTTCCTCACGCATTTCGAAGACATGTTCCAGATGTATCCGGTCCCTCTGTATCACGTTCACTGGGCGCTCAACATGCTGCCCCTGGACGGGCGCCAGAAGGACCACCTCAGTTCCATGATCACGGTGCAGTCTCCACTCGCCATGGACGAGGGGCGTTTCCTTGGATACGAATTCCTGACATGGCTGTGGTTTTTTGTCGAGCATCACGGTGGGAGGATCGAAATCCCGGGGAAGGTCGCCGAGCTTCACCTCGGCGAGCGGTTCGTGCTGAACAAGCCGGGCGAAGGCAGGGAACGAGTGGTGTGCACGACGCAGGCCAATTCGCTTCATGAAGCCCGCACCGGGCTGCGGCAGGGCAAGATGGTCCACGAGATTCAATTGTTCCTGATGGTCGGCGACAACGAGTACACCTTCACCCTGGACAGTGCGCTGTGGACCTTCAAGGGACTGAAGACACCCAGGCAGACGCGCGATTCGGATCAGGAGGATCAGGACGGTGAATTCCTCGAAAAGATGTTCTTCCTGGAGGAAGTGTTCTCGGTCCTGGACGTTCTCTACACCCGTTTCCTGTCCGAAAGGCTGGGGCCAAACTGGGAATCCGAGCATTTGGGACTCATGGTCAAGTGGATGGAAGGCGGAAAACCGGCGGGGGAGGAGCTCCCCGACACGGCGGCGGAGGCCGACCGCGCACCGTTTTGACGTTTCGGGCCGCTGAACCATGAACGAGCAATCCAGCCTGAATTTTTTTGTGGACCTGGTGTCCCGGCACTGGGTGAGTGTCGTCCTGCTGGCATTGACCCTGGGGACCATCCTGGCAATGATGGTGGCCCGCTGGTGGTTGAGGCGCCGCCTGAGGCGGATGCTCGATGACCAGTTCGAGGAGGATCACGAGCTGGATGCCCTGCCTTCTCCCGGGCCGGCGGACCGGCAGGCTCTGGAGCTCATCCGCGAAATGCGCCGCGAGGTCTGGTCCGTTCCCGATGTGGAGCTGGAGCTCGGTCTCGATTCCCTCAATCAACGGGCGGTCAAGATCGTGCGGGCCGTCAGCGCGGTCTACCATCCCGAAGCCGAGGTGCCGCAGTACGAAGCGTCCCTCATCGAATCCCTTCAGCTGATCCGACGCGTTACCACCAGGATCAATCGGATTGCCCAGGCTCCTCCGTTCCGGTATCTCGGCAACCGCAAGCTCAGTGACTTTCAGCGCTACTACCAGGTGTACCGCAAGCTCAACGACCATCCCATCATGCGGATACTGCGCAGGAATCCGCATCTGCAGCGTATCGCGGGATGGGCCTTGAACGTGAAAAACCTGGGGAACCCGATGTACTGGGCGGGCAAGGAACTGAGCCGCGAGGGTTACTTCTTCCTGTTGCGGTGGTTTCATCTCACCTTCACGAGCCAGGTGGGCAAGGAAGCCATACGCCTCTACAGCGGCCGCCGCTTTCTCACCGAGGAGGACCGCGATGCGGCCCTGGTGTGCTATCGGCTGTTCGCTGTCACCCTGCAGTGGGGAGGGCCTTCCTCCGCCGAATGGTCCGCGCTCGTGGAGTACATTGCCAGTCACACCGCGCTGGAAGCCGAGACCAGGCTGCACGTCCTGCAGCGCTGCGCCCGCGGAAAGCTGCCCAGGGATCTCGACCGGCAGAGGCTTCGGACCAGGTCGGGGCTCAAGTGGTACCGCGAAGGATTGAAACGGCTGCGGGGAAAAGAGCCCGAGCCCTCGCCGGACAAACTCGTCATCCTCCAAAGAGAAGACGGCGTGCTGGAATAGACGGAGGTCGACGGACTGACGGAGAGCGCAAGACCGGACTCTGGCTAGGCCGAACCCGCAATGAACCACCGCATAGCATCTTCCGGGTGTTTCGCTATGCTGCTGTCGCGGCGAGGGAGGGCGAGGGGGGGGCGGTATCGCCGAGCAGCCGCAGGCCGTTGAAAATCACCAGGAGCGATGCGCCCATGTCGGCCGCGATGGCCCCCCAGAGGTTGGCCAGTCCCATGACGGACAGGACCACGAAGAGCGCCTTGACCCCGAGGGAAAAGACGATGTTCGATTTGATGATCCCCAGGGTCCTGCGGGAGTGCCGAACCAGCCACGGGAGTCGGGTGAGGTCGTCGGACATGAGGGCGATGTCGGCGGTCTCGATGGCCGCGTCGGACCCCATGGCGCCCATGGCGATGGATACCGAGGAGGCGGTCATGGCGGGCGCATCGTTCACCCCGTCACCCACCATGGCAGTGGGTCCGGATTCCCGCTCCAGTGTCGACACGAGTGCAACCTTGTCTTCCGGGAGCAATTCCGAATGGAATTCATCGACGCCGATCGCACGGGCCGCCTGCGCGGCGGTCCGGTGGTTGTCGCCGGTGATCATAACGACCCGGCGGACACCGAGAGACTTCAATTCCCGGACGACATCTCCAGCCTCCGGTCTTACCATGTCGGCCACGCTCATCACGCCGCAGATGTGATCGTCACACCACATGGCCACCAGTGAATGTCCCGCGTCTTCGAGGCGGCAGGCCATTTCATGGAACAGCGGGTTTTCCCGCTCGAGGCTTTCCAGCATCCGATGACTGCCGATCCAGTATGGCCTGCCGTCGATCACCCCTCTGGCTCCCATGCCGGGAAGAATCGTAAAGTCCCGGGCCGGTGTGTACTCAATGCCTCTGGCCTGCGCCGCGTTCAGAATGGCTCGGGCAAGAGGGTGAGTGCTGTGCGATTCGAGGGCGGCGGCATTCAACAGCAGACCGCTCTCGGTATGGTCGTCCATCGGGATGATTTCCTGAATGCGGGGTTCTCCCCTCGTCAGAGTCCCGGTTTTGTCGAAGGCGATGGAACGCAGGTGCGCGGGAGCCTCGAGGAAAGCTCCGCCTTTGATCAGGACGCCATGGCGGGCGGCGGCGGTCAGCCCGGAGACGACGCTCACCGGGGTTGAAATGACCAGGGAGCAGGGACAGGCGATCACCAGGATAACAAGGGCCTGGTAGAACCACCCGGTCCAATCGCCTCCCAATACCAGCGGGGGAGCCACGGCGATCAGCCCCGCCAGGATCATCATGGCGGGCGTATAGAACCGTGCGAACCCCTCGACCCACTGTTCGGCGGGCGCGCGACGCGCCTGGCCTTCCTCGACCATCCGGATGATGCGTGCCAGGGTGGTGTCGCCGGATGGTCGAGTCGCGCGGAACTCGATCGCGCCTTCCCCATTGACGGTCCCCGCAAATACGGGGTCTCCGATTCGCTTTTCCACCGGGAGGGACTCGCCCGTAATGGGCGCTTCGTCGACCCATGAGGCACCCGCCGTGACGGTGCCGTCCAGGGGAACCTTCTCGCCCGGGCGCACCAGAACGACGGCGCCCACCGGGACGTCGTCCACCGGTTTTTCTTCGATATTTCCGTCCGTGGGGCAGATGAACCGGGCCGTCCGGGGCGAAATGTCCGTGAGTGCGCGGATGGCGTTACGGGCGCGCCCGACGCTCCAGGATTCGAGCAGCAGGGCCAGTGAGAAAAGAAAGGTAACGGACGCCGCTTCGGTCCACTGGCCGAGCCATATGGCGCCGACAACCGCGACGGCCATCAGCAGGTTCATGTCGGGTTGAAGATTTCTTGCGGCGAAGAAGGCTCTGGGCGCGATATTCCATCCGCCGGCGACGATGGCGCAGGCGTAGAGAATGACGGTGCCCGGGGGAAACGTCCGACCGGCGTGTTCTCCGCCCGCCAGCGCCTCGAGGATGCTCCCGTTCTGGAAAACGTGAAGGAGGAATCCCGCGATGATCAACAGACCGGATGCGCAGCACAGCAGAAGGTGGCCGTGGCGCCGCCACAGGCCTTCCTCGACCGCGCACACGCCGCCCGAACAAAAATCGGCCCATGGAACGGCCTGCATCCCCGTCGCGGCCACCACCGCCGTGATCTCCTCCGCGCGTATGGGGGGGCCGGAGGACACCACCGTCATCTTGCCGTTCAACAAGTCGAAGGACAGGTTCAGCTCGCCGCCGACCAGAGGCCCTACCTGCCTCTTCAGAACGGAGACCTCGTCCCCGCAGCACATGCCCCTGATCCGAAAGGCCATCCTTTCCATCAGCGCGATTTCCCTCTTCGTTTTCTGTCGACCGGCAGTTCCGGGCACACGTCGCGTCGCCGTGTGGCCGAATTCCCGGCCGGCGTCCACAACCGCGATGAAGTGTCGTTACGCCCCGTTGCCCGGTGTCTCATTCAATATAATGCATTGCGCCCCGGAATAGAACGCGGCCGCGATGCGATTTCACTTCACTTCGCTGTCGGGCGGCGCGCCGTTGGGGGAGGCTTCGGGAGATTCTTGATTGCGAAAGGGCTCAAGCAGGGAAAAGGGAAGCTCGAAAGTTCGCTTCATGAAGCCGAGCAAACCCGAACCCACCGCGGAGGGCGACAGAGGGATCACGGTGGGGTCCGCCAGGTCTCCGGTGACCCGCACGGGTATGGAAATGAGCGTGCCGTTCATCAGCTTGCCCACCACCGGAACCTTGTCGATGATCCGGTCCACGGTCCTGAACGGCGCCACAATGACGATAAGGTTCACTTTCCTGTTCACTAGGTCGACCTCGCCTTTCCAGACCATGCGCACGCACGAGCCGTCCACCACCGAGTTGTCCAGGATCAGCTTGCCGTCCTGGAGCTTTCCCGCGGCCTTGATGGTGTCGTAAGAACATCCTTCGGTGAGCAGATCCGGAAGCCTGCCGCGAAAGATCTCGGTGAAATTGATCAGGGTGAAGATCTTCGCGAGGATTTCGAAACGGTACATGCGGCCCTTGCGGGCCAGCAGCTGCAGGTTCCCGGACAACCGGCCGAGCGCGTCGTCGTTCACATTTGCGGCCGAGACGTCCCCCTTGAGGTCGAAGGTGCCGCTCAGGAGGCCCTTCCTGTTCCACAGGCAGGTGAGGGTCGAGTCCAGGTCGAGGCCGCTTCCCCCCGGTTTGAGATTGATCTGCGTGCGCCCGTCGGCGATGTTCACCGTGCCGGGGGTGGGAATGCCGCACAGGTCGGCGCGCGTGATGTCGATGTGCACCTCGTTCTCGAGAAAGCGCACGGTGCCCTGGACCGGGCTCCAGCTGAGGCTCCCGAAGGTAAAGTTGTCGATCCCGGTCCTGAGTGTTCCCCGGAGCTTGAGGTCTTTGCGTTTTTCGCTCGTTTTCGGGGTCGAGGCAGGGATGGGCGCCTTGCGGGTGTCTTCCCAGATCCCTTTAAGCTTCTCGAAGTCGACTTTGTCGGCGGACAGGTCCATATCGAGCTTGAATCCGCTCGGAGTAAACTTGACGCTTCCCACGACATTCATCCTGGCGTCCAGCCAGTTCACGCGGGCGGACCGCACTTTCAGCTTGTTGCCGTTGGCCGTGAGCCTGGCGTTTTCGATCCGGGCCGGTGTTCTGAGCTTGTGCGAATAGACGAAGCCCGCCGTTTCGAGTTGCCCCCAGGCTGTGGAATTCATTGGCTTGTTCAGGCGGATATACGCCTTAAAGCTGCCCCGTATCCAGCCGCCGAGGAGCTCGTTCCGGATCAGGAGACGGTCCGCGGTCTTGTTGCTTAGGACCCCGTAGAAACCCAGCTTGAAGCCTTTTTCCCTGATCTTGAGCGACAGGATCGCGTCGGAATCGCCGTCCTTGATGCTCAGCCTCCGGATGTCGATTTGGCCCGGAATCCTTTCCAATTCCATGGACACACGCGGCCCCCCGCTCGGAACCATGTTCACTTCAAAGAGTGTCCTGCCCGTCCTTTCCCACACCATGTGAGCGTCGGAGACGGCCACGGGCGCGGTGTTGCGGTACGTGGCCGGAAGGTTGACGAAGTCGTGGAAAGACCGATTGGCCTCGACACCCACGTTACCCTGGAAAGTCAAGTCCATGGAGCTGAGGTTTTCCATGTATCCCTTGAGGCTTCCGGAAACGGAAGCCGAGGCGTCCTGAAACCGGGTCTGGCAATCCTGGAGCAAGAGAGTTTCCTGGTCGCCTTCGAGGCGTCCCCGCTTGACGTTGAACGGCGCGGGAAACACCGGAATCTGCACGATCGCGTCGTCGACGCTTCCCTTGCCGGTGAAAACCCACTCCTTGGGGTAGAGGATGGGGCCCTTGAAATCAAGGGCGTCCAGGGAGAGGGTCCCTTTCACGACGTCGAAGGGTCTCTGCATGCCGCGGTTCTTCTCAAGGCCCCTCAAAAGTGGGTGGACCTCGTCAATGCTGATCCTCGCCCCCTGCTGCCGGGCGGTGATCTCCATGTAATGCTGCTCCCCCCAGCGATAGAGCAGATTGATCCGGGAAAAGGAGGTCTTCCCGAATGACCCGCTGAGGCCCGACGTCGAAATCATCCGCTCGTCGAAAAGGAAAGATTCGCCTTTGAGATCGATGCGATAGGGAATGCGGGCGTAGTCTCCCGACAGCTCGAACGCTCCGACTTCGGCCCGTGTGTTGACGTCGCGCAGGCTCTCCCCAAGGATCAGTTTTCCCGTGGCTTTGCCCTCCACGTTTTTCATGATGGCCAGTTCCCGCAGGAAAGCCTCGCTTTTCACCGTATTGTCGAGGACCGGGGGGAGGTCGGCGAGATCCGCGTCGATCAGGATGTCGAGGTGAAAGGTCGAGTTGTTTTTGGTGAGGCCGACCCTGAGGAAACCGTCCCTTCCGCGGGAGTTTCCCGCGCGCCCGATGAGGCTGGTTCCTTCGAGAACGTTGTTGGTGATGACCACATCGCCCACGACGTCCTCCACCGTCATTTTGATTTTCGGGATGTACACCTTGCCGTGGTGGATGTTGCCCTTGATCACGATGTTCTCGGGCTTTCTCAGATCTCCCATGCGCTTGCCCCGCGTGCTGAAGGTGATCCGAGGCACCTGACCTTCCTGGATGATCTCGAAAATGTTCTGGACGACGCGACGTTCTCCCTGTAGAGCCAGGGCCACTTCGCGCACCGACGAAGCCCCCATGTCCCGGCCTTCCAGCTCCAGGCTGACCGTGGATGAGGCGGGGTCCCGCAAGAAATGGCCGGTGAGGTTGGCCTGGGGGTACAGGAAATCGAGTCGCGTCAGGTCGATCTCGAGTCTGCGGCCTTCCAGCGCGAAGGAGCCTTGGACGGCGCCGCCCTTGAGGGCAAGCTGGTCGTCGTCGGTTTCGATGAGGGTGATGATCGGCGCGGAACCCTGAAAGAATGCCCGCATGTTCCGCGGACCTTCGCTCACCAGGGTCGCGTCCAGATCCAGCCTCGATTCGCCGAAACGCATCGCGGCGCCGGGAAAAAGGTAAGCCCAAAGCGGTTCCGGAGAGAAACCGTGGAGAATCACCCGGCCGCTGCTCGACAGATCCCTGGGGTCCACCCAGCCGCTGACGATGAGGCTTTCCCAGAGATTGGACCGCATGCAGTCGGCGTTCAATTCAAGCCGTTCGGAGGTCATAGCCGCGCGCGCGTTCACTTCGCGGAACCAGAAGCGACTGCCCGCGGCATCCCGGCATTCGAAGCTGCCGTTGGTGATCCGTATGGTGATTTCGTGGGTCTCGGGTTTGAGCAGCGAAATGAGGGCTCGAACCCCCTTTTCGGCGGACCTTCTGCTGAAGCTCGTGGGCTCGGGCTGCGCTTCCACTTTCGGCTGCGGAAGCGTGATGGAGAACTTGGGAGACTCCAGTCGGATGATGTCCGCCTTCAACTCGCCCTTGAAAAGCGGCAGGAGCCTGGGGACCAGGACGATGGAGTCAACGGTGCCGTCCAGTTTTCCGGGGAGTGTCAGGCCTCCGGAATGAATCAGGAGCCTGGGAGTGGGCAGGAAGGAAAGCTCGAGTTTTCTGAACTCGATGTGAAGGCCGGTCTGCTCGCGAACATCGGTGAGCAGCTTTTCCCTGACCGATTCCAGGCCGATCACCCGCGAGGCGATGAAGGGGGCGGCCACCAGCAGTAGGAGCAGTAATGCGGCTCCGCCACCCGCCCACAGGGTCATTTTCTTCCGTATGGTCATACAAAGCGTCTCCGGGGCGGTGCCCCGCCGGCGATTCCAACCGGCGCTCCACGTCAACGACAACCCCGCTGGATTCGTGTCGAACAGGTGCCACTCCATCCGACGCCCGGCACGGGGTTATTGTCTACAGCCCGCCGGATTATCCACCTGCACGGGCGCACAACGCCGCAGGTACCCGCAAACCGTCGTCGAACAGCCAACCTGGAAAGATAGCAAATTTGGACCGCGACGGGCAAGTCATATGGATTCAACAACCGGCTTCCACATGCGGAATTCGCCCGCGCGGAACGACGCGCAGCGTCAGGGCCTCTAACGGATTGTCCTGCGCCGGAATCCGCCCGCGCGGGACAGTGCCGTCATCCCTCCCGAAAAGGCCATGGCGCTCAAACGGGATCCCGCCCGCGCGATCCCCCGCCGTGACTACACCGCGTCGGCCTCGGATTTCCAACCGGGAATCCGCATGCCCGGAACTCTGCCGAACCCCGATTCCATCATATGGTGCACCAGGTTGGAGAATCCACGCGCGGACTCCCGTCGCGCTCGGCGGCGATTCTGTAGAAAAGGACTGCCGGGAATCAGCCCGTGCGAACCGCCGTTCCTCTCGAAGCGCGGCCGGAATAATGAAAAAGATCGTCCGGTCGGACGGACACAGGCACCCGATGCCCGTAATTTCCACGGCCTGCATACCCTCGAACATGGGCAGCCGGTAACACGCGCGCAGTGCCTGAATCCGGTCGCGAGCACGCGCTGTTGGCGTCCGCCGCCGGCATCTGCCGTCAACCGCTTGACTTAACGGGCCAAAGGGTTAATATACGGTTGCCATCGTCTGTTTTCCTGCCGAAATGGGGGCGAAACGGGTTCGACGGAGGTAAAGAAGCTTACGTTGCATGCCGAGGTCCTGACTCCTCGTAAAACCGTTGGGGCTAAACACAAACGCAGACGATTATGCGTACGCCGTAGCCGCGTAAGCGGCTACCGTTCCCGCGGCCTTCTCCTGCGAGGCCGTACGGAGCGTCGACTCAGCGGGATGGTTCTCGGCGTGTTGCCTGCAGCGCCGTGAACGAGACTCTGCGGGCTAGCGAAGGCGGCATCCTGCCCGTGGGAGGCTTCCGGAGCGAAACTCAAAATGCGGGATAAGCATGTAGAAGCCTAGGCGGAATGCTTTCGGACGCGGGTTCAACTCCCGCCGCCTCCACCACTCCAACCTGGATTTAGTGCGGGTCTTTGGACTTTGCACTGAAGCGTAAGCATGGCCCAGCTCGAACATATCGAAGCCATTGAAAAGCGTCTCTGGAGCGCGGCGGACACCCTGCGGGCCAACTCCAACTAAGCCGGCAATGAGTATTTCCTGCCCGTGATGGGGCCTGGTCTTCCTACGCCATGCCTACAGCCGGTATCTCGCCGTCAAGGATGATATCGAGGCGGGCTTCCCCAGACGCGGCGCCAAGACCCGGCCACCGACCTAAGGAAGACTTCTCGCAGAAGAGCGCCATCTTCCTGCAGCCCAAGACCCAGTTCGACGCCCTGGTGGCCCTGCCCGACAGCGCCGACCGCGCCAAGGCCGTCATCGACGCCATGGAGCCCATCGAGGCCGACTACGAAAGCCTGCGCGGCGTCCTGCCCAAGGCTGATGAACCGGCAGGCGGCGGCATGATGTTTCAGTCATGTCGACAAGTAGACGAAAGTATATTGACGATTGGACGACAAGAAACTTGCAATTAGACGGATTGTCTGTTACGGATAGCCGTCATGAGTCAAGAGACTTTTCATCCCCGTTTTCTGCGCCCGCGCATTGAGGAGGCCCTGGCGGATTCCCCGGTGGTGCTGATCCACGGTCCTCGGCAGTGCGGCAAGACTACGCTGGCCCGACTGGTGGGGGATGATTCGGGGTTTGCCTGCTTTACCTTTGATGACGATGTGCAGCGGGCGGCGGCACAAGCGGATCCGGTCGGCTACGTGGCCGATCTGCCGGAACGGGCGGTGCTGGACGAGGTACAGCGGGTCCCGGAGCTGTTTACATCGCTCAAGGCAGCCGTGGATACCCGGCGGAAACCCGGCCGGTTTATCCTGACGGGGTCGGCCAATGTGCTGCTGGTGCCCAGACTTGCGGATTCGCCGGCCGGCCGGATGGAGATTCTTCGGCTCCATCCCTTGTCGCAGGCGGAGGTGGAACGAAAAACGCCCGATTTTCTGGGCCGGTTATTCGCTGCAGGTATAAAGGCGGGGCCGTCCGGGCGGCGTCTGGGTAAGGCCCTTTCCGAGCGGGTGGTCGGCGGCGGTTTTCCGGCGGCCCTGGCGCGTGCCAACCAGCGCCGCCGTACAGCCTGGTATCGGGATTATGGCGATACCCTGATTCAGCGCGATATCTGCGACCTGGCGCGTATCAGCGCCCTGGACGCGCTGCCGCGCCTGCTGGCGCTGGCCGCAGGGCAGACCGCGTGTCTAATGAATGTGTCCGAGTTGGCGGCTCAATTTCAGATCAGCCGCCAGACCATTCGCGAATACCTGACGCTGTTGTCGAGAATCTTCCTGCTGAACGAATTGTCGCCCTGGCACAGCAGTCGGATGAAGCGTCTGGTGAAGACGCCCAAGCTGCATATGGGCGACACCGGATTGGCCTGCGCCCTGCTGGGGTTGAACGGTGATACCTTGTGGGCGGACCGTTCGCTGTTCGGTCGGCTCCTGGAAACGTTCGTCTATCAGGAGTTGCGCAGGCACGCCAGTTGGCGGGAGGTGGCGGTAGCTTTCAGCCATTTCCGCGACAAGGATCAGGTCGAAGTAGATGTGGTGCTGGAATCGGAAGGGCGCGTGGCCGGGGTGGAGGTGAAAGCGGCTTCAACCGTGACCAGCGATGATTTCAAGGGTTTGCGCAAGCTGAGAGACGCTGTGCAAGAGAATTTCGCCGCCGGGGTGGTGCTGTACGATGGCGATGCCGTGGCGGGTTTTGGCGACCGGCTCCATGCCGTACCCATCTCACAGTTATGGGAGGGCGACTGATGCTCTGCTCCGAAGATGCCCTCGTGCAGCAGACCACCGCCGAGTACCAGAAACAGGGACTCGGCTGGGAATCGGTGTACGCCTGCAACCACGAGGATTTCGGACCGGACAGCCTGTCGGGGTGTAAATCGGACCGCGAGGTGGTGTTGACCCGCAACCCGCGGACGAAGATTGAGGAGCTGAATCCCGGGCTGCCGGTCACGGCGTATGAGGAAAGTCTCGCGGTATTCGACTTGTTGAAGAAGCCGGACCTGACACCGGGCGAAATAAGGCGTATCAAGGGTGTTGCCGTCGATCTGCTCGAAACGCTCAAGGCGGAAAAATTGCGGATCAACCATTGGCGCGACAAGGAATCAACCCGGGACGCGGTCCGTCTGACGATTCATGATTACCTCTGGAGCGAGGATACCGGCTTGCCGGAAACCTATTCAGAGACGGAAGTGAGGGACAAGACAGAGGCGGTTTTCGTTCATGTGTTTCGGGCGTACCCAATGGTGCCGTCACCCTATTACGCCGCCGGCATGGCGTCGTAGAGAATCGTGATAGATATTATGAGATTCAAGCCGATATTCACCATCACCAACCGCATGACCCGGGCGATCACCCGCATCGAGCGAGCGCGGGGTTTTCTGGAGGCGGCCTGTCTGCCGTCGGGAGCGCACAGGCAGGCGCAGCTCTCCGCCGACTGGGTGCGGGAAGTGGGCGAACGGGCGCTGCTTCTGGAGGCGCATCACACCACCCACATCGAGGGCACCCGGTTGACCCTGGACCAGGCCGAGCGCCTCTGGAAAGGCGAAGCCGTCCCGGAGGCCGATCCGGACGATGCGCGGGAACTGCTCAACTACCGCGCCGCCTTCGAGTTCGTCTCCGAATGCCTGGACAGCGGCCTGCCTGCGCCGCCCCCTCATGCCGGTCAATTCTGCATATACGTCCTAAAGTGCTCGGATGGTTCGTTCTACATTGGACAATCAGAAAACTTCCCGAAGCGGCTAGCGGAACATAGATCGGAAAAGGTCGTCTGGACAGCGCCGAGACTGCCAGTCGAACCGATCCATTGGGAAGTTTTCGACTCCCGCGAGGAAGCTGTAAAACGCGAGAAGGATCTCAAAACCGGTTATGGCCGAAAAAGGTTGAAGAGAGAATATGAACGAGGAGGGCTTGCGGGTTCGTCGCGGCAGGCAGGCGACCCGATCACCGAGGCGATGATCCGCGAGATCCACCGCAAGCTGGTGGAAGGCGTGCGCGGCGGCCGCGCCGCGCCGGGGGAGTACAGGCGCGTCCAGAACTACGTGGTCAACTCCGGTACCGGCCAGGTCATCTACACCCCGCCCACGGCGGTTGAGGTGCCGGTGATGATGTCGGAGATGGTCAAGTGGCTGAACAGTGACCTCGATATCCACCCGGTGCTGGTCAGCGGCATCGCCCAGTTCCAGTTGGCGCACATTCACCCTTTTCTTGACGGCAACGGTCGCGCCTCGCGCCTGCTCTCCACCCTCTGCCTTTACAAGGCCGGGTACGACTTCAAGCGGCTGTTCACCATCAGCGAATACTACGACCGCGACCGGCCCCGCTTCTACAAATCGATTCAGAGCGTGCGCGAAAACGGGATGGACATGACCGGCTGGCTCGACTACTTCGTCACCGGCCTGGAAACCCAGATGGTCGAGGTGCGCGGACGTAGCGAGCAGGGCATCCGCCGCGACGTGCTGGTGAAACAGCACGGCCTGAACGAGCGCCAGGCCAAGGCGCTTGGATTGTTGATGCGAAAAGATTCGGTCCATATCTCCGAAATTGAACAACTCTGTTCCGGTGTTTCCCGACGCACATTGCAAAGGGACATGACAGGCCTGATCGCGCTCAACCTTGTCCGCGTCACGGGTTCTGCCCGTCAGTCCAGCTATGAACTCGTCAAGTAGAATCACGACGGATTGCGACAAGGTATCGCGACAAATCGCGACATGAATCACGACAGCGAGCCGCGACGGAAGTTGCGACAACTTGGGGGCTGCCTTGAGGGGCGACTCGAGGGCTCCACACAAAGCGAGTGCCCGGAAAGACGGCAAATGAAGTGGATGATACCGTTTGCCGGGAAGCGGAGCATCGCCGAGATGGAAGTGTGGATTCAGCAGCAAGTCGATACGGTAGTGCCGGGATACATCCGAATCGCCTCGGAATGGACCGGACAGTTCCGGTTTGGGTTGGTGTCCGGGGATGTCGATGGCCGTATCGAGCAATGCGGCAGTATATCACGCTTTGAATTCTCGGGGTCGGCCGGGAGGAAAACGATCCTACCTGCTGCCGAGGTTGGGCAATCATCTTCCGCGCAGGGATTCAGCGGGCGAATAAAGGCGCGATGGGGGACCCCACTCTTTCGGCCTCGAATTGAAGGGAACGATCATGAACGACGAAATCTACCATAGACTCGCCAAGGTGCTCGACACGCTGCCCAATGGGTTTCCGGCGACGAAATCCGGAATCGAGATCAAAATCCTGAAGAAGATCTTCACGCCCGAGGAAGCGGACCTTTTCTGCGATCTGAGATTGACGCGGGAGACCGCCGCTCAGATCGCCGCGCGGACGGGCCGCCCGCCGGAGGGGCTCGAAGAGAAACTGGCATCCATGTGGCGCAGGGGTGAAATCGGCGGGGTGAACCTGGGCGGCGTCCTGATGTTCAAAATGATTCCGTGGATCGTGGGGATTTACGAGTACCAGATCAACCGCATGGATCGTGAATTCGCGGCAATGTGCGAGGAATACTCCCGGTACTGGGGGCGTCAGCTCATGAAACACGGTCCGCGGATCATGCAGGTGGTTCCCGTCGAGCGGCGGATCCCGGTGAAGCAGGAGGCGCTCACCTGCCAGCAGGTTTCAAATCTCATCGAAAACGCCCGGGCGTTCATGGTGAACGAATGCATCTGCAAGAAACAACGCGGGCTGCTCGATCATCCGTGCTCCAAGCCCAGGGAAGTCTGCCTGGCCCTGTCCCCCGTGCCGGGCGTTTTCGAGGGTCATCCGTGGGGCGGGAGAGTCATCGACAGGGAAGAGGCCTACGAAGTCCTTCGCAAAGCGGAGGAAGCCGGGCTCGTCCACCTGACCGTCAACGTGCAGAAGGGGCAGCAATTCATCTGCAATTGCTGCGGATGCTGCTGCGGGATATTGCGGGCGGTGAAAGTGATGCCCCGGATAGTCAATTCGCGCTACTACGCCGAAATCGACCCGGACAAGTGCTCCCATTGCGGTATCTGCGCCGACGAACGGTGCCAGGTGGAGGCAATCAGGGACGAAGGGGACTTCTACCGAATCGTCAGGGACAGGTGCATCGGCTGCGGTCTGTGCGCCACCACCTGCCCGGAAGAAGCCATCGCCTTGATGCGCCGGCAACCCGAGGAACCGGGAACGACGCCCGAGACCGAAGAGGCGTGGATGGAAGAGCGTGCCCGCCAACGCGGGACCGGCTTCGATGCGTTCAAGTAAGGGTTTTGTGGCGGATGAGGCTCCGCGGAGCGCCCGTCCCGGAGAACGGTTCGCTCGTCTCCCGCCCGCCCGGCGTTCCCGGGCTTCGACAGGCCCCGCGGTACCCCCACCGTCTCTCATTCCTCGAACAAGGCGGGGTTCCCCTCTTCGATCGCTTCTATGGCAGCCTGGACGTCATCCCAGGTATCCCTGGGTTCGGCGCGATCGATCTCGTCCAGGCGCAGCAGCACCCCGGTCCAGTCGAAACCGCCTTTGACGCATTGCTCGATTGCCGTGAGCGGCATGTTTTCCAGCGACACGCTGTCCCACATCACGTGAACGCGCTGTTCTCCGTCCTCGGTGAGAAGAATCTCCGAGGCCCTTCCGTGCCACCCCGAAAAATCGATGCCGAACTCCAGGGCGAGGGTCCCCCCCTTCACGACCACCGTTTCATCATAACGGAAGGGCGAGGGCCTGATGAGGCGATCGTCGACCTCGAACAGCCCCTGTTTGCCTTTCACGGGGAACGGAAGAACGGGACGAACATCCTCCAGCACCCAGGAATAGGCTTCGGGATCGATTTCATCCACGAGCGCCTCCTCCTCGTCCCCCTTCGCCGCGGGCCGCACATCCGCCAGGTTGACGACGCAAAGCGCCTGACCGTACTGGAAGGTGCAGCCGTACTCGTCCTCCATCTCCTCCATCTCCTCGGTGGAAAACGCGGGCTTTCCCGCCGAACAGACCAGGAGGTCTCCGCGATGGAGCGTGTCCAGGGGCCTGACCTCAATCGTCTTCAGACCGCTGAGAATCTCGAACGCAAACGGTTGCGGAACACTGATCGCTTTCATGCCGGTTCCTTTTCGTGCCCAAATTTCGACCTTGAACGCCACCACTCTCGCGGTGGAAAGGAAAACCCCGAGCCGGGCACCACGGGAGCCCGGCATGGTGAGCGTGCCGAACGGGGAATCTTCATGGAGCGTTTTCCCCGGTTCCTATTGCGGCCGGATCTTCACCCCCCGCAGAAGGGCCAGCGCATCCTCCATGGCTTCCGATTCCTTCCTGTGGCTCAGGAAAGTGACGCTCAGCATCAGGTCTCCAACCGCCACGCACGATCGGATGAGATACTTGTACTCCCCGGGCCGGGGGGCCTTGTCGCTTGCGACAAGAAACAGGCCTTTCGCCTGGGGACCTCCGAAAGAATCGATCATCAGTGCGGGCTCCTCGGCACGTGGTGCAAGGTGCTTCTTCTCGGCTTCCATGAGTTGTTTCATTCTCTCCATCGAATTGAAAGCCTTGTCCCCCGCGGGACCCGCCATGGGACTGATCATGAACAGGAATTCCCTCCCCGCGGCCGGAGTGAACTTGACGGTAGACGGGAGATCCTTCTGCGCAGGGCGGATCGCCATCTTCCAGGAACCGGGCGCGTTGAATTCGAGGACGCCATGGCCTGCCACGGTGAATTCTTTCAGCACCGTCTCTTCCGCACACGCCGGTGACGACCATGCAAGAGCCGATGCTGCGACGAGGATGAAGATCGGGATGATCGACCACTGCGGACGCTTTGTCATGAGGCCGACGGCAAATCGCACAAGAAGCGGAAACAGACGCATGGGATCCTCCTTTGATTCGATGGTGGTCGATAGTGCCGCGGAAAGGTCTGTCGCTCACTCCGCCATGGCCGACCGGAACAATCCACGCCAAGACTCCGCCAGGCGCGGGAATCGCCGCAATGGCGGCGCCCCCCGACATGAAGGAATCCCCGGGTTTGCTCGAGGCTGCCGCGCATTCATGCGGGCAGCCCGTTTCACGGGGACCCGGCGCGCGGAAACGGACGGCTTCCGTACGCGCGGCCGCAGGACCGGCATCGCCTGCCGACGTGGCAAAGGATATTGCCGAATGCGCATCTTTTCCAGCAAAAAGAACATATACGGTCGAACGGTCCCCATGCACCCCTTTCACGAAACCCTGCGGACCGGGGTCTCATACCGAGGTGCGTTCAAGATGACACAACACTTGCCCGTCGGGAGGTGACGCGGGGGATAAACCCCGCTTCTTGTATGGATCGAAGTGCCCGTCAGATATACAAGGGGAGGGCTTTATGCCCCCCCGCCCAATGCACTCATCTTGAAGGCAAAATTGTATCACGTGTGCGAGTCGCGATCCTGCCGGACCCACTGCTTTTTCCGGTTGCTTTCGGAGCGAAAGGTGGGCGAGAGTCATGCGGTTTCTGTTACAATGGAACGTAAGGAGTTCGATACGGCCGGATTCCCCGGTAGGGGCACATCTTATATTCATATTTACCGAAGTGATGGTGCCGGAAGGCGATATCGACCGGCAGACGTTCCTCGTCCGTTCAGTGAGGCGTGATTATGTCGGAAGAAGAAGAAAAGATTCGGGCAGTGCGAACGTACCTCGAACGGGAATTCCCGGGGTATGCCGTCGAAGACTGGGAGGAAGCCGGGAAAGCCGCGCGATGTTATAAGATCAGCACGGTCGGCAGCACTCATCATGCGGTGATCACCAAGGCTTTCCTGGAAACGCGGCAGGCGTCCGAAATCGCTCCGTCGCTCGAGGAATTTACCCTCGTCGAACACTTGAGAGAGCTCGGGGCCACGAGAGTGATCGTCACCGCATCGGGGCTCGAGCTCGAAGGGGAGTGAAAGGCGGGCGAGACCCCACGTTTCGTTGCTGAAACCGATTCATCCGCTTGGCCGCGATTTCCCGGCGCAGGGATTGTGGGCCGCGCCGTCTCGCCGACTCCGGGGGATCGCCGCCAAGCCGGAGAGTACAGCTCATGTTCCTGTCGCTGATCGGTATGTCCGGATCGGGCAAGTCGTTCTGGTCCATCAAACTGGCCGAAGCTGGATTCACTCGATTCTCCTGCGACGAACGCATCGCGCACAAGCTTGGCGCCGAGCTGAGAGCGCCCGACGGGAGCGCCCTGGAGATGGGCGAATGGATGGGGTTTCCCTTCGAACCCGGATACCAGGCGCGGGAAGCGAGGTACCTCAGCCTGGAGGCCGAAGTGCTGTCGGAAGTGCTCGAGACCCTCCGGAGCGGTATTTCCCCGGAGCGGAACGTCGTCGTCGATACCACGGGCAGCGTGATCTACACGGGAGAAAACCTCCTGGGGGAACTCAAGCGCCTCACCACAATATTCCATTTCGCCTCGCCCCCGGAAGTCAGGCAGGCGATGCTGGAAGCCTACCGGCTGAATCCGCGTCCCGTCCTCTGGCAGGGGATGTTCCAGCGGCTCCCGGGTGAATCCGAAAGCGCGGCGCTGGCCCGCTCATACTTCCTTCTACTTTCGGATCGCGAAAGCCGTTACGAGCGGCTGGCGGACGTCACGGTGGACCACGCGACCCGCAGCCGTCACGATTTCGGTGTCCGCTTCTTCCTGGAAAAGTGCCCGGCGGGGTGAGCCGGCGGAGCAGTCGCAGCCGAGGGGCGCTCTCCCGGTAAACCGGCGGGGGACGTCGGCTCAGGCCGGCGTGCCGTCCTTGCCCGACCGGAGCAGGTCCAGGAAAGACATGGCGATCTGGCGGGCGATGGTGGGCGCATTCCCGCCGGAGCGGTTGTTGACGATGATATTCATATGAATGCCCCGAGCGATCGCCGTCAGGGCCAGGCGTGCCGTTTCGTCGATCATCCTCGGCTGCAGCATGCCCTCCACTATTTTGTCGAACGGATGGGCCATGGCGTATGCGTCTTCGTAGCGCTTTCCCAGAGGGGTCATCAGCCGGATGAGGCTCTGTCCGCCGGCGTTGAAGAACCGGCGACCGGAGCGGGCAAACTGCTTTTCCAGCGTGGGCAGCCAGGTCCAGTGAGAAAGCACCTGCCCCACGCCGTGCTTTTCGAAGACTTCGAATACCGGTTCCACCAGGTATCCTTCCGTTCTCAATTCAAAATGGTAGCGGTCGTCCGGGGGGACGGCCGAGAAAAAGGCATCCAGGTCTTCAGCCAGCCGGGGCGCGGGGATTTTACCGGCGGCGCGCTGGTACTCCTGCTCGAACACGAACCCCTTGATCTTACCGCCGAGCAGCTCTTCCACCGGCTGGAGGAACCGCGTGCGGAACTTTTCGGCATCGAGGTAATCGTCGTTGGGGACAAGCCCGGTGGCTCTAAGGATCTTCTGCGCGCAGATCGCCTGGGGGACCTTGAGGAACACCCGGTCCTGTGGTTTCATGTAGGCGTTGTACTCGGAGAGGACATGAAAGGACCGGGTCGGACGCCCATCGTCGTCGAGCAGCATGGAATAGAAGGTGAAGTCGAGCTCGAGCACGCGAAAGTGTTCGAAGTATTCCGTTACCGAATCGACGGGCAAAACCTCCTCCCTGAACGAGCCGGCCCCGACTTTGTTGACCCTCCTGCTGATGCGGCCCCGGTACCTTTCCGCGGAATAGATCTGCCCGATCCACCCGGCGTAGCGATCGCTCGCGGTTCCGATGCACAGGTCCGGGTGCAGCCCTCGAAAATCAAACCGGGCCGGATCGAAATCGTTTCCCGAGGTCATATTGCCGCCTCGAGGTGGTGGGAAAGGAGCCGTCTCGGGTTCGATGTCGTCCGGGAGTTCTTCCCGCGTTTGCGCAAAACCAGCGGCAACCTCCATGCGCCGCGGAGATGACCGTTCCGCGCGGGGACGGTCATGCCATGGCGCGTTGCCGGGGATTTCCCCGTCGTTTCGATCGAAGCGAGGCTCACTGGCCGATTCCGGGGCAATTCACCGGGGTGCAGCGGCGGAGCGTCATTTGATCGCCTCATAGACGCGGAGCGGCGGGATGTTTCTCAGCTCGTATTTTGACCTTACGATGGGAAAATAGCGGTCCAGATGAACTTTGAGGTGATTGTCGGTCTGAAAGCAGGTTTGATAGACCAGGAACTTTCCACCCTTCTTCAGAGCCCTGTGGGTGTTGTAAAGGATGAGATTCTTGAGTTCGTCGTTGAGCAGAATGAACGGGATGCCCGACAGGATGTAGTCCGCCTGGGATTCCCGGCACGCCCTCAGCGTGTCCAGTACGTTTTCAGCGCTGTCGTTCACGATCACCACCCGCGGGTCGTGAATCTTCTTCTTCAGGATGGACCCGAAGTTCTTGTTGCGTTCAATCAGGATCAACCTCGACGCATCATCCATGTTCTTGAGGAGATATCTCGTGAATACGCCGGTACCGGGCCCGTATTCGATGATCACGTTCTGCCGTTCGAAATCGATTTTGCTGCAGACTCTTTTCACGCCGAACGAAGAGGTGGGTGTAATGGATGCCACATTCCTGTCCTTGACGAAATTTTTCAAATACGTAATCGTATCCATTTTCCGATTGCTCCCGATAACAAGTTGACTTGGATTCATAGAACCCAAAACGGCTGTGCTTCACGGACGGCAGGCGCACGACGGATCGAGGCAACGGACGTCTCCGGCATGCCGCCCCCTCCCACGATCACGTGGAGGGTCACGAAGACCTTCCGGGATCGGGGCCGGCGCCGGGGATTTGTTGAACGATCCGCGCGGAAGCGACGAAGGCCGCTCGCGAGTGCCTGTTCCCACCTTTTCGTGACATCCCGTTTTCATTGTATGGACAAGCCGGGAAAGCCTCCCGGCAGACGGAACCTCCGAAAAAAGGGGCGAAGCCCACTGTCCTTCCCGCTGCACCGATGGCGCCGCGTCGGCAGCCGAGCGAGCTTCATGCCCTCTTCGCGGCAGGAGGGCCGGCTGGGACGCGAACGGAGGAGCCTCCGGAACCGAAGCTGAAATACCGTGTATAGAGCGATCACCTCGGCAGATTCTCTCGCGACTATCATGGTGAAATGCTGTACATATCCACATGTAACATGTGGCCGGAATATCGAACGCACTATAATATTTAATCGGCGATTATGCAAAACTTTCTTCAAACGGAAAGCCTGCCCGCGGCTCCCGGTGCCATATCATACAATTCTTCGTTCAAGATGACGGCATTGGGTGGGAGGGCATAAAGCTTTCCCCTACTTCTGACCGGCACATCGGTCCGTAGGAGCGAGGTTTATCCCCGCCCGCCTTGCCTTCCGCCGAAGGGGTGTTGCGTAATTTTGCAGGCAACCCGGTATCATGCCCCTGTCCCTCTGCGCTTCTTCCTGCCGGTAGAGTTGGACCATCGGTGCCGACAAGTGGTATATAGAGAGAGTCCCGAACCCGGGTGGGAAATTCCTTTCAAAAAGGGCAGGCCGCCGATGATTCGACCGCAATGGGTGATCTCCGCGCAGGAAAAACCGGAATCGGTCCGTGACGTGGTGCGGATTCTGCTGGCCAACCGGGGAGCCGGGCCGGCTTTTCTCAACGGGACACTGAAAGAGCTGGAGACCTGTCTTGCCATTCGAGGCATGGATGCTGGGGCCGAGCTCATGGCCAAACACCTCGCCGCCGGAACCAGGATCGTGCTCGTGGGCGACTACGATTGCGATGGGATCACTTCTCTGGCCCAGGTTTCCTTGTTCCTGCGAGAGATCGGCTACGGGAATTTCGAAACGGTGGTCCCCCGGCGCTCGGAAGGCTACGGGATTCCGGAAAGGGCGATCCTCGACCACCCCGAAGCGGGGCTCTACGTCGCCATGGACTGCGGGACTCTGGATCGCAAGGCCGTGGGAATGGCCCGCGAGAGGGGGGCCGATTGCATCGTGATCGATCACCATGAAGTACCCGAGCAGGGATTGGCCCCGGCAACGGTACTCATCAACCCGAAACACTCGGAGTGTGAATCGACCTTCAAGGAGTTCTGCTCATCGGGCCTCACGCTCCTTTTCCTGGCAAGGCTTCGCCGGGCATTGCGGGGTTTTCCCAAGCCTGCGCTGGGCGGAAGATTTCTCATCCTTGCCGCCATAGCGACGGTTGCCGATATGGTGCCCCTGGTGGAAGGGAATCGGATCCTCGTACGTAGCGGCCTCAACTGCGTGAACCAGGTTGACTATCCACCCCTGGACCAACTGGTTCAAAAAGCGGGGCTTTCAGGGAAGTCCATCACGGCCGGGCACCTGGGATATTATATCGGCCCGAGAATCAATGCGGCCGGGCGAATGGCGGACGCTCGCACCGCCTACGAACTGCTGGTCGAGGACGATCCTTCGGTTGCCGCTCGACTGGCCGAACAGCTCAATCGGTACAATACGCAGAGGCAAAACCAGGAAGACGCCGTCGTGGGCGAAATCAGACAGCGACTCGCGGACCGGAAGGCTTTCGGGAGGACGCTGGTGATGGCCGATGCCGGCTGGCCGGCGGGAATCATCGGGATCGTCGCATCGAGAGTCCAGCAGGAATTTCACTACGGTCCGGTGATCGTGTTTTCCGTCGATGAGGCGGAGGGGATCGCTCGAGGCTCCGCCAGGAGCATTCCGGGGTTCGATATCCACTCGGCGTTGGCTTCCTGTGACGACGTGATGCTGCGTTGGGGAGGCCATAAGATGGCCGCGGGCATGACTATCGCCCTGGACCGCATGGACGAATTCGCAAACCGGTTCGAGGAGAGCGCCCGAAATTTGCCGGCCCACGTCTTCCAGCCTCGCGGCAGGGTGGACGCGGAGCTCGACACGGGTTTGATTTCCGTTGACCTCTACCGGGAACTGACGAAACTGGAACCGCACGGTCTGGGCAACCCGACGCCAACCTTCGCTTCCCGGGGAGTCAGCGTGCAGGTCAAGAAGACGTTCGGCCGGGACGCAAGCCACCTGCGCCTCCAGCTCGACCAGCGCATCGGTGGAGTGTTCTGGCGCGGGGCAAGGCATTTCCGATCGGCTGGATTGAGAGACGGCGAGACGATGGATGTGGTCTACCAGTTGGATTGGGACGACTACGCCGGTCGCCCCGTTATGCAGGTGAGGGATGCCGGACGCCTGTTCTGAAACGGTCTACGGGGGGCTTTGTGCCCGCCCCCATATCGCCGTCTTGAACCCGCTTGCCCACGGCGCCCGCATCACCCGCCGAGCACCCAAAATCTGCTCGCTCAGGCAAACCACATTCTGGGAGCGCTTTACTCGGCATAATCCCGGCCGTTGACGGTGCAGGATCAAAGGCCGGCATCGGGTGCCGAGGAGCGCGTCGATCGAATCTGGGCGAGACGGCTCCGCATTTTCCGGGAGATGCGTTCCCCGATGCTGACCGCTTTTTCTCCATCGATTTCCTTCAACAGGCGCAGGGACCTGATGATGTCCACGGGATTTCCGCTGCTGGCTGTCTGCTGGGCCAGTTCGACCGCTCGCTTGAATGCTTGAAGAGTTCCGTATTCTTGCGGCGGCAGGAACGATTCAAGTTGGGCGAAGGCGATTTCCAGGGTGCTCCGCACGGTGTTGTCGGGGTTTTCGTGCACTTCCTCGTAAATGGCGCGTCGGATCGTCTCCTTGGGATACGGGAGTCTTGCCTCGTTTTGCACCGGAGAATTGCACTGCTCGAGTACCTGTCCGTAAGCGGATATGATTTCGTAACGCAGGTCGCGGTCCATGGGCGCAGTGAACCTCAACGGCAGCGAAGGCCCGCCGGCCGGACGCTCGGGTGCCCATACTCCACGATTGCGCGAGATCACCCTGCGGTCGAATACTTTCTTGAGCAGTCGTCCCTTTTTCCACGATGTCATCATGTCTTCACCTCTTTCGTGGTCCCACGGATTCCGCATCGGGAAACAGCCCATCCGTTCCGCGTTAAGACCGTCGTGGATGTCCCCGGGGCGCCCCCGGCCGCGAACCTTGTCCGCATCGAAAAGCGGCGAAAGGCGTCGACGCCGGGCAGAGCCCCGGGCGTCGCGTTCAACGCGAATCCGGCGGAACGATTGAGCGTCAATCAGAAAGTGGTTCCGTGGCCTTCAGGCGGCTGATCCCGTTCGGCTTCTTGCTCTCCGGGAAATGTCGGATCTTGCTCCATGTTACAAGTTTCGCAAGGTTTTTCTATCGGGTGAAGACTGTATTTGTGCGAGAAAAACACGGTAGGAAACCGCATGGCGCCCCCATTGATTCGACGCGCCCCCGCGTTGTTTTCCGGCCTCGGGCCTCTTTCTCGCGAATACTGTTCTCCTGCGGGTGAGAGCGCGGCATGAAGCGGCCATGCGGGAAAAAAAGAGAGCCAGGAAGGAGGAGGGTGGACCTGGCTCTCTCTGAGGAGGAAAGATCATCTCTTTCCATTTATATTTTAAGCTTTTAGCCAGGTTTCGGCAAGCAGTGCCGAAAAAGAATCCTATCCTGCGGCTTTCACCACCGCTTCCGACAACCAGTACGGCGTCTTCAGGTCTTCAAACACGGACAGGGCGGCTTCGGTCCCCTGGCTCATGGCTGTGACGATCTGCTTGTAGCCGCCTTCCACATCGCCCGCCGAGTAAATTCCCGGGATGTTGGTGCGGTGGTGGGAATCGTGCTTGATAAAGCCGTCGGGAGTGATCTCGACCCCCGCTTTCAAGGCCAGTTCCACCGTGGGGGAGTACCCGACGGCAATGAACACGCCATCGGTCGGTACCGTCTGAGTCCGCCCCGTTTTCCCGTTGAAAAGCTCGACCTCGGAAACCCGCTCCTTTCCCCTGATTTCCTTCACTTCAGTGTCCCAGAAGACGGGGATGTTGTTGCCGAGCACGTTCCTTGTGAGGTGTTCCTGGGCGCGGAAGGCATCCCGGCGATGCACCATGGTGACGCCGACCCCGATGTTGTGAAGATACAGCGCCTCCGTTGCCGCGCTGTTTCCGCCGCCCACCACGATCACCTTTTTCCCTTTGAAGAGCGGGCCGTCACAGGTTGCGCAATAACTCACGCCGCGTCCCGCCAGGCGGGCTTCTCCGGGTACTCCCAACTTCTTGTACTCGGCTCCGGTGGCCAGGATGACCGCCCGGGTCAGGAATTTCCTGCGGGTGGTCCGCACTTCGATGGGATCGCCGTGAATGATTTCCAGTACCTTCTCGCCCTGAAAGATTTCAGTGTACTCCAGCGCGTGGCTGACCAGGATGTCCACAAGGGTTTTCCCGGGTACTCGCGTGAAGCCGGGATAGTTCTCGACGATGGGCGTTCCGGCCACCTGCCCCCCCAGCTGACCCGCTTCCACCACTGCGGTCCTCAGCCCGCTTCGCACCGCGTAGATTCCCGCCGTGAGACCGGCCGGACCTCCTCCCACGATCACCAGGTCGACGTCCAGAACGGCAGCGTCGCTTTCCGGGATGAAAACGTTCTGCTGTTCCATCTTCTCCAGTGACAGGAGAAACAGTTCTTCCGTCTGGGCACCCTGCGCGATCAGGACATCGTTCGCGAAAGTCTGGGGAACGCTGAAGGCGCCGTATTTGTCTGCAAGTTCGGGATTGGCCTGGATGTCGATGATCTCGAGCGATATGAATTCCGGGTTTTCAATCGCGGCTCGAATGGCGTTTATCGCCTGATCCGGGCAGTACGGGCAGGTCGGGCTGACGAAAACCCTGACGTCCCTGGGAGAATCGATTTTTTTCAGGATCTTGCGGGACTGCTCACTGAGGCTACCCGTTCTGCTCCCGATGAGAATGAGAGCGCCGAGAAAGGTGCGCCCCTCCTCGCCGAAAGGAGTTCCCATGTAGCGAATCGAATAACGCTCGGGGTCGAAGAGAAAGGTCGGAGCACCGGTGACGTTCCATTTCCGGGCTTCCGGGTGGTCCAAATCATATTCCTTCACCTTGATTCTGTCCGACAGGTTCCGGAACAGCCGCATCATCTGCTTTGCCGCCGCGCCGAAAGGATCTTTGGACTTGCCGTCGGTGAACAAGATCACGGGCATGTCATGCGGCAAAGCTTTGAAAGCCGCCTTCAACTGGTTCTCGACTTCCGCGCCGAGTTGGCTCTCGCCCGGAGTGGATGAGCCTGCTTGCTTCGGCATGGTGCACCTCATTTTAACTTATTGTTTTAATTGCCTAAAAAAGCTCATATGTCCGTCGGTCGATACATTCCAAAGATAAGTTGAATGCGGTCGAAATGCTACACCAGGCGCGGCTTTTTTGGGGATTGGTTCCGAGGTGAATGCGGGCGGGTCAACGGTGTGTGCGGATTGCTCCATGAATGTGCACGCTCCCCCATGCGATGGTTGAGTGCATCACATTGGGGAGCGCGCCGTGAGTACGGGAAAGATCAGTCAAACCTCCGCGACGTGGTCGTATCGCCTCCCACGCGGCCTTGGACCGTCAGGGTGAAGTAGGAATTCCTGCGGTCGTTGGTAAAAACGAGAGCGGTCTTCTTGGAGCCGGAGTGACAAGCCTTCGGATTCAGCCGGATTGAGATTCTTCCCTCACCACCGGGAGGGATCGCCTTGTCGATATGGGCGACGGAGGTTCCTCAGCCGGGCGTCACCTTCTTGATCTGCAACTCGGCCGTGCCGGCGTTCTTTATCTTGAAGTCGTGCACGTAGCTCTTTGATTCGCTCATCTCCCCGAAATCGAAACTGGTCTCGCTCAGCTGCAGCGAAGGTCCATCCTGAACGGAGGCGAGGGAGACCGGTCCCTGCGCAGGTGCCGTGCCGGCGGGCGGATCGGCGGCGAAGGCGAAGGCCGCATGCAAGCACGCGACCAGGATACAGATGGGTAGCTTGAATATCCGGTGCATTTCTGATGCTCCTTGTTGTTCAAATGATCTTGGGGTCGACCTTGCTGACATTGTAAAGAGATTTTTGATATCGGCGGTTTTCTCGCGAGAGCGAACCGAATCTGAGCATGACATTTTTCGATCTTCTTGGCAATGTTGTTTTCTTTACAGTCTGTTGTTCTTCACCGCCTCGAACATTTTGCGGATGATCCTGCGGCAATCAGCCTGGAGCGCGAATTACAACGGGAGAAGACGCGGTTGATACCAAACCGCTGGCTCATGACCACAAGACATTCCGGGGGAGTCTCAGGCGCTCCCTTGCCGTGAATGCGAAAGTCCCTGCCGTGCTTCGATTCTCTTCGGTATAGATTCTCTTCAGGACCGGGAGGCGTAAAACCGGGCCGGTGGAAAAGGGAGCGTCGGCATTCCGCGGTTCCACCTCCCAGGGCGGGCGATTTGCCGCTTCTCGCCGGACTCCGGGCCGTGTCTGGAAGCGCTCGTGCACTCGCCTCACGCAGGAGTCGTCCCCGCGCGTCCCGACTCGCATCGATGGGATGAACCGGGTTGTCGTGTTGGAGGGGGGGACGGATGGTCGTGAAGCGGCATAGTCGTAGAAAAGCGCTCTCTCCAGGAAACCGCCGCGTGGAAAAGGGCCGACTTTGTAGACAAATCTCGCAATATGCTCGTTATATAGATTAGGGAAACCGGCGGGACCGGGTTTCCAGGCAGCGGTGAATGCGCGGATCCCGCGGGCGTCGCGCGAGGTGCGAAAGAATGGCGGGAGGGTTTTCCCGAAAAGTGATGGCGACACGATCCGGGGCGTTGCGGGCACGTGATGCGCGCGACTCTTCGGGTGGCAGGCGCGGGGAGGAGCAGGGGCGGTTCGGGATGGAACCGCGGGCGCGGAGGCGGCTTCGACGCCGGATGGAAGACAGATCGTGGAGCGAACGGGAGATGACATCCCTTCGTTATTCGTCATGACAGGGTGCGTTTTCTCTATCCTTCCTCTTGACGGGAAAGGCTTGACTGTTTGAGTATGTGTTCGGCATATTCTCAGGCCATTTGGTTGTGGGGGGACGGAATAAGGCAAGTGCCGGACGAAGGCGTCAGCGCGAATCCGGAGGGGCGCCCTGTCAAGGTGAAGCATCAGACGATGTCAGACCAGGATCAATCCAATCCGGCGCAGGGCGGCACCGATGATGTCGCGCTGCTCGCGGAAAGAGCTCGGGACGGGGACACGGCAGCCTTCGGTCGCCTGGTGGATCTGTTCCAGGATGAGATTTTCCGGATGGTCTATTATCGGACCCGGTCGCGTCCGGACGCGGAGGATTTGACGCAGGACGTGTTTCTTCAGGCCTTCAAGAACCTGGGCAAGCTCAAGGACTTCGACCGCTTCCGGGCCTGGCTCTACAGCATTGCGGTGAACCGGGTGCGTGACTTCTATCGAAAGAAGCGATTGCTCTCGTTCTTTGGTCTGATGGGTGAAGAAGGAAGTTCCGAAGCTCCCGAGGACAAGCCCGATCGCAGTCCCGGAGCGTTGGAGCAGCTTGTGAGAGAGGAATTCTGGGTGAGGGTGAGGCAATTGTCGGAGACATTTTCAGGAGCGGAGCGCGAGGTTTTTTTTCTGAGATTCCTCGACAATCTCAGCATCAAGGAAATATCCCACACTCTCCACAAGAGCGAGAGCGCGGTCAAAACCCATCTGTACCGGGCGCTCCAGAAGTTCAGGGATCACTCGGAGGCGGGTGAATTCCTGGAAGGGGATAGGACATGTCCGTGATGAAAGAAAACCATGTGGACAAGGAGCAAATCCTCAAGGCCATTGTGGATGAGGGCGATCTGTCCGAGGAAGCGCGGAGGCATCTGGCCGGCTGCGGCGACTGCCGGGCCCGCCTGGCGCATATCCGGGGACAGCTCTCGGATTTCGGCCGGAAGGCGGAGCGGTATGCTCCCGTGATGTACAGGAAAGTGACGGTGCCCCGCCGGGCGAAGCGCTTCCTGCCTACCTGGCTGGATTTCCGCCGTCCCGTCACGGTGGGTTTTGCGCTCGCTTCCGTGCTGCTCGTCATTATCGGGTTCAATCTCTTCGGAACGAGTCCCGAAACCAGGACCGCCATGGTCTACCGCGAGATGGCCAACGATGAAAAGCTGATTTCGGAGATCACCAGTCTCGAAGACGACGCGCTTCCGCAATTCTATCGAGACATGTCCGAAGGCCTGGAGGGAGACGACGGGGAGACTTCCCTGCTGCGGACGGGTCCCGGATTCGGGAACGGAATTTCCTTGACGATCACGGTCGAGAAGGATGAGGTATGCTGAGGAAGGTGTGCGCCGGCTTGCTGCTGTTAGTGCTCGTGGCCTTGCCGTCGTTCGCCGCGGGGCAGGACATGTTTCCGGGGCAGTGGTGGCGCCTGCCTCAGGCGGGAGAGATGTTCGGCCTCACCGAAAAGCAGAAGCTGCAACTGGATGACCTCTATTTCAAGAACCGCCGGAACCTTTCGGCTCTGAAAAAAGCGCTGGAAAACGAACGGGCCAGGTTTTCGGCCGTCATGGAACGCGAACCGCTCAACGAGGCGGCGGTCATGGCTCAATTCGGCAGGCTCGAGGAAGCCAGGACGCAGCTCTCCGCCGAAAGAGTGCATTATATACTCGAGCTTCGGAAGTTGCTCGGCCAGGAGCGATTTCAACGGGTGAAGACCTATTTCAGCAAGTTAAGAGACAAGAAGAGCAAGATGACCGGGACCTACTCCCCTTATCCCACCAAGAAGCGAGGCGTCATCATGAGCCCCTGGGGGATCACGATTCAGAGAAGATAGTCTGCTGAAGCCCTCTCTCCATCCCGGGGGGGGGAAGGGGGATGGACGCGGAATTTGTTCCCGGCCCATCCGCGGGGGATGCGAATTGACCGGAAAAAGCGGACGGCGCGCGGCATGAAAACGAATCGAGCGCCGACGGAGCCTTGGGCTCACCGCGGCACTGACGAAGAAACCATCGCGAATAGCTTTTGACGGGTTCGGCGGCGGAGCAGATCGCGGGAATCCCATGAAAAGAATCGGCGACCGGCCCCGGCCAAGGCTCCGTTAGGTGCTTTTCCCGAGGGCGAACAGCCGCCGTCCCGACAGTCATGACCGATAATGCCTGCTTAAAACCCTCTTCCTCCGCGGCGTATTTCGACAAGGTCGCCTGCGGTAAAGCTCAACTCATAAACATAATCCCGAGGTCCCAGATTGTAGGTCCACTTTTCCGTGTAACTCCAGTCTCCCGATGGAAACCCTCTGTGGAATCCTCCGCCGGTTTCCTCCTTGCCATAAGGTGGCCCGCACGAGTGTTCGACCTTGTACTTGCTGTCGCCCAGCCGGATCAGCGTGCTTCCGCAACGGAAATCGGAGACTTGGCTGTCGGCGAGGGCAACGCCCGCAATCGAGACAAAGAACAGGAAAACCAGGAGCGGAATCATTCTTCTCATCAGTGTATCCTTCGGCTAAGGAGTGTCGGGTTTCACCGGCAACCTTCGGGCACTCGGGTGCCCGTTGCCGGTCCGGGACGTCTTTTCATCGGCGGTATTGGCATCACCATCAGGTAATCGGCAATTCCCGCCGCTGCATTAAGCTGCTTAACAAACGTTTGACAAAAAGAATGATATCTTCTTCTGTAATATAGAACGGGCGGGTGCTCATGTCCAACGCAACTGTCGATGAATGCGGGGAGGCAGGCCGAAGAGAACAATCGATCGCACGATTCCGAATGGAAGGATATGAAAACGACAGGAGGCGGCCCCGCCATGCATCAGGCAGGGTTGATCCATACGGGGCAAACCTTTCGATGCCGTGAAGGACCATTCAGCGGTCGGCGGGCTCCGCATCCCCGTCCGGCGGCTCGGTCCCTTCCTCCAGCTTATGGGTCTCGATGAAAGCTCGCAGGGCGGCCATTTGTTCCTCGGAGAGCTTGAAGAACTGCACGCCGCATCGCCTCACTTTCAGCAGGCCCTGGGATTCGTCGATCAGCTCCATGTCATAGACGACCCTGCAGGGGAGCTTGCCAACCTGCAGCTGTTCGTTCGAATCGAAAATCTCGAGCTGTGACGATTCACCCGTCTGCTCGTTGAGCCCAACGTAACGAAGCCCGACGCCGGCTTCGCTGATGTCCAGGATTTCGCCCATCTTCACAAAATCCTCGGATGGGTTGAAAAAAGCAGCGAATGCCTTGCCGTTGATCCGGAACCTCTTGGTTTTTCTTGCGTCTTTCTGGTTCTTTCCCCAAACCATAGAACCTGCTCCATGGATCTCGAGGCGGAATCGGACCTCAGCGCTTCCGGGACCGACAGAATCCCTCGAGCTTCCAGTGACAATTTTTGTCAGGATGCGGACGCAACTTGTCTTCCCTGCGTCGGGCTCATTATCCCCAGTTTGTCTTCAGGCAGGCCGAAAATCTCGATAAAAGACTTGATTTCAGCGACTTGTCCTTTACTGAGATCCCCGAACTTCACGCCGCACCGGCGCACTTTCAGCATGCCGCTGGATTCACTCGTCAACTCGATGTCGTACATGACCTTGCAGGCCAGCTTGCCGATGTGGACGTTGGAATCCACCGCTCCGAATATCTCCAGGTGAGTCGAGCCCTTGGTTTGTTCATCCAATGCGATGTATCGAATCGCCAGACCTCCGAGACTGATGTCCAAAATCTGCCCGAGGCTGAGGAACTCATGTGTCGGAGTAAAAAATGCAACCAGTGCGCTGCCGTTGGTCCGGTGGCGCCGGTATTTTCTCATCTCACTGAAGCTTTTCTTTTTTTCCATCGGATGCACTCCAAGTCTCGGAAGAAATGTCCCCAAACAGCATCGCCCCATTCAGTGGTTGAGGGCCTGACACTCGCCCCGCCTGCGAACGCTTTCAGGAATCATGCCTAATCCTGCTATTTGTTAAATTTTTTTTAGTTAACGTTATTCCTGAGAAGCTGCAAGACTCTCCGACCCTGAAGTTCGAGGGTTCCTATATCCTTACCAGGACAGTTTCCGTGGGTTGGGGATGGATTGGCATGGCCCGATTTCAGCATGCAAAAAGTGCAAAAATGGGCTGCGGGAATCCCTGTCGAAGGCCACGAGCCCGTGTGTTTTCATTTCATGCCGCCCCTGAATGGCAAGGCAGGGTAAAAAATGTGGCAGGTTATGGACAAATTTTGTCACCGGGGTCCGGAGAGGTGGGCCGACGTTTTGCCGTGCTGCCGGAACGCTTGCGGCACGGCCAATGGCTTGGCCGCGCGGGAGATCCAAATGTTGTCCCGCTTTTCCGACTTTCTGATATCATGCGGATCACCGCCGAAGTCCGTTCAGGAAGGGGGGGATCTCCTTGCATCCATCCCCGCGAACGGGCGTGAGCCGGACGCTCCCAACGAAGCATGAAAAGACGTCGGACGCGGTCCGCTTCGCGCGGGCGCTCATTCCCGAAAGCATTTGAACGGTGCGAAACGGCCCCTTGCCCGCGTGGTTCGAGACCGCACGCCCCTGTTTTTCGTTCAATGAGGGAATCCCGGGTCTTTCATGGCTTTGGGGCGGCCGGCCTTCGCCGGGACGCCATTGTGACCGGGGTCGAGAAAAGTGCTCCGGGAGGAGCCCGCCCGGGGGAGCGTCGTACCGAAGGCAGAACCCTTACCGAGGGGGAGAGAGGATATGAAGACCCATCTCGACCGTCCGTCGCCCGCTCGCGATCTTGCCGCCGCCAATCTCGGCGGATTCGGGACCATTTTGGCCGATCCGCCCTGGCGCTTCACCAACAGGACCGGCAAGGTCGCTCCCGAACATCGAAGGCTGTCGCGCTACGGCACCCTCACGTTCGCGGAAATCCTGGAACTGCCCGTGAAGGACATCGCGCTTCCGCAGAGCCACCTCTACCTGTGGGTACCCAACGCGCTCCTGGGGGAGGGCCTCGAGGTGATGAGGGCCTGGGGATTTGCCTACAAGACGAACCTGGTCTGGTACAAGATCAGAAAGGATGGAGGGCCGGACGGAAGGGGCGTCGGCTTCTATTTCCGGAACGTGACGGAACTGGTGCTTTTCGGCGTGCGCGGCAGCCTGCGCACCCATGCCCCGGGGAGAACGCAGGTCAACATCATTCAGAGCCGAAAGCGGGAACATTCGAGAAAGCCCGAGGAGCTCTACGCCGTCATAGAACGCTGCAGCCCTGGGCCGTACCTGGAGCTCTTCGCCCGGCACCGCAGAGAGAACTGGTCGCAGTGGGGCAACGAGCTGGATGGAGTGGAGAGAGTCAGGCGGCCGTCTCAACTTCTATTGTTCTGATTCCGACCCGCATCGCGAGCAGGCGAACCGCAAGGGGGAGGGAAGGGGACCGCGCATTCCCGGGAGTTTTTTTCACATCCCACTTCGCGACGGACACTCCCGCCGCGCGGTCGACGGTAAGAGTTCGCTTCAGGGTGAAGGCCGGGAGGACTTTCACCAATCCGCCGAAAAACTTCTGAGGCGCGCAAAAGTTCAGATGCAATCTTCGAATATCCCGATGGGAAACGCAAGAGAAAGGTCGGTGGAAGTGGTTTTGGCGGTTTCAGGGCCCCCAGCCGTTGCTTCAGTTGAAAGCGTCGTCTCGCTGGAGGCCGGACGGTCACGGCCGGTTCATCTCAAAGACTTGCGCCCACAAACCGCCATGAGCCGGGGGGGCAAGAAAAAGCTCCGAAATGTGCCCGTCCGGGGCATCTTGCCACAAGGCACGGGAGGAGAGCGGCACTCACACGGTTGCTCAACGGCCACCACCGCCGCCGCCACCGGAGCCGCCGCCGGCGGAGCCACCAGGTCCCCCGTGTCCCGCGCCCGATGGTCCCCCGGGACCGTGCCCGGACCCCGGTCCGCCGACACCGGTTCCCGCGCGCGAGCCTCCCACCTGGGGTCCCCTGGCTCCAAGGTCAGCTGTGGAGACGCTCAGCAGGGATGAAAGCCGGCTTGCCGGGGCGTTGCTTTGGATGACGGCCAGCGCGGCAGCGGTGATCTCCTCGTCGGGAGTTCCTTTGCTTCTGGCAGTGGAGAGGATACGTCCGAAATCCGCCTGTTCCGCCGTGAAATAATTGCGCTACAGACCCGAGGAAACAAGTCGATCCGGGCTTCGCAGTGCAGTCTTGACGCCCGTTTTGCGGCTCATGGATTCACGGTGTTTCCGGTGACTCGACAGGGATTGGAAACGTTCGGGGCGTTGAGGATGAGCCGCGATCGTCCGGGTTGTCCGCATTTTCCGCACTTCTCCATTCCCGAGTCCATTTTGGCCGAAGCGATGCATCGATTGTGGTAGAATGCGAGCGCGATGCCGGCAAACGCAGGCATCCAGGTGGGCCCGAATTGCGACTTTCCTGTGAAAGTGCGACCGCCGCTCCGGCGAAAACCCGGATCGGGAGTACCCGCGCCGAATTCACCCTGCGTGGGAAACGCCGTCTCCTTATCTTGGGTTGAGACGATCCGGGCACCGGGGGCGCGCCTGCGCTGGGGCACTGTCTCCCCCTTTTGAGCGGGAGGAGTCTGGGCAAAGGTTTTTGACCGGCACTCGGCCGCATTCCCGACGCTTGGGCGGATGGAATCCCCGCGGTGGCGGTCAACGGAGGAGAAGATGAGAAAGTGCCCGGGATGTGCTGAAAAGATAGCGCAAGACGCGGGGGAGTGTCCCTTCTGCGGCCACGCGTTCGACCCTGTGGACACTGAAGGGCAGATGAATCTCAAGAAGCCGGAAGATGACATTGCGTTTTGTCCCAGGTGCAGGAGCAGGGACAAGTCCTACGTCGATTCCACGAACCAGTATTTTTGTCCGATTTGCAGGGACTACGTCAAGAAATAGCACGAGGCGGGAAGACCGGTTGCAGCCCTCGAGTCATGTCCGAATTCCGCGCTGTCCGTTCCTTGAGAGAGACGACCGTTAGTGCCGATTGAGAGAACTTCCACTCCCGTTTCTTGAAGCTCGGGGTGTTTGACGGCAACCGCCGTCAACTCTGTCGGTCGGACAAAGGTGAAATCGCCTGAGCAAAAAAACACCGGACAACCCGTTTGCCGCGGTAATCCGAGAGCCCGATGTCTTCAAGGCAGGCGTTCACGCGCAGGCCGCCCGTTCACCAATGCCGAAGATTCAGGGCCCGGGTCGGCTGGCAGACTCTTGCCATGATTACGCATTTGGTGGACACGTTTTCATGTGATGTCGGGGCCGCCCCGAGGTGTGTGTCGGATGAGAGGGCCTTTGGCGGGCTCAACGCAACCATACAGAGTATCCACAATATGTGCGCATTGAGGGCGTCTATCGATGACCCGAATCGGCTCAGGCGGCTTGTCCCCGCCCTCAATGGCGCGCATCCGATAATGACAGCCCGTACAGTTGATTCTTTTCCTCCTGCTCCGGCCTCCCTATTGGATGAGATCCAATCGCTCCCGCAAGAATCCGCCCACCAAGCAAGGTGTTTATCTGCGGCAGATTATTGAACCCTGGAACACTAGCCTTTCCACAGTCCATGCAGATTGCAGTATTCCCTGGCCACAGCAGGCCCGGACGGGTCAACGGAGAAAACGGCCTCGGGGGGAGCGCCCGGCTTCAGGAACTGTCGATAAATTTTGTCTCCCACGATCAGTTCCACCCACTCGATGTAGTGTTTTTCTTCCATCGGATGGGGAACTCCGCCCACCTTGACCTTGATTCCCGCCGCTGATTTCTCCAGCACCGGAACGTGTTTTTCCTTTGCCGCATCCACCGTATTCTCAACAAACACTTTCATCGGCTGTCCACAGCACACCAACTCCCCGGCGCCTCCGTGCAGCACCTCGATTATGTTTCCACACAACTCGCATTTAAAAACCTGCATCCTTTCGGCCATGAGCGATATCCTCCTTTGTCACGGAACACTCCGTGACGGGTTCAGTTCTTTCCATCGTTGCCCTGTGTCTTCTGCCGCACATGGGGCGGAAGATTTCGATCTCCTTCCATGTCCGCTGAAAATTGGATTTGCACTTTCCTCCATTTCGGGGGTTGTCGCAGATCTGGGAGACGGTCTCTGCAAACGATCGGAGAATTTAAGCTTAATCGAATGCCGCATGGAATTAATAATGATTTGTAATTAAACAACATCGCTGGAGGATGTCAAGCAAGATCTAAGCTCGAATGCCTCCCCGCTTGACTCACCATCGTGATGGTCCGGCGGACCTTCGCCATGCCGATCAGTGTGAAGGGCGGTGTGTGGAGATTCATACGGCCTGCGGCGGAGACGCGAACCTGTGCAGTCGCCGATTCCAGCCTGCCTTCAGTTGGAGAGGTTGCACAGGTTGCCGATCGGGATAACCCTTTTTCCCCAGGGTGGCGACGGTCTTGGATGACCCGCTCCGAAGCGGACCCCCGGACGAGAGGACGCAGAATGTTCCACGAGGCGCATTGGAAGGCAAACTTCATTTGCAGTCAAAACGCCGGAGAAGGGGGTTGCTGGACCCCCATAATTGGCTGGAAGCAAATATAAGGTGATACTCTTCGCGAATTAATCCTTTTCCCCCATTGCCGGTTCCTGAGGCTGTCATTACCCTGCACTGAGGGGAAAGACCTCCTGCCCCGGCGCGTTATACACATTCGCCGCTGCCCGTGTGCCACTATTTTAGGGCTTCATGGACTTTACTCCCAAGACTTGGAGGCACGATGAAAACGTTTGCTTTTCCTCCAGGCTATATAGACATGCAGCGATTTGGCCTGATCGATGCCATTCTTGGACGCCGCTCCCGTCGATTCTTCATGGGAGCAGAGATCCCGGACGGCATATTCGCCTACAAATCGCGCCATGAGGCCGTGCCGCTCTCCGAGCTTGAGAAGCTCCTGGTCGTCATGGCCTGCGGGGGAAACAGCAGCTGGCATTACATGATATACCGCGCCGCCCGCTATGCGCCTTATCTATCAAACTACGCCTGCGCTGCCGGGGGGCGCACCTTTCCTTCCTCGGCGGGGTTCCATACGAGCAGGACGTTTTTCACCGATGATGAAGGGGTCTATCTTCTCGACGCCCGTGACACTCCAGCTTTTGCGGAGCGGGATGAAGACGGCTCTCTGGAGCCCGATGTTCTCCTCGAAGTGCTTCAACACCATGTGCGGAAGCTGGAAGATGGGCGCCTGATACTCCCACCTGAAGTACCGTACGTGGAAGCTCATAACACTTGGGTGGTCAATCATCCGGGAACACTTCTCGTGATTCCGGTAGGGGACCTTGCCCAGCACACTCTCCTCAATCTCTGTTACATGCTTCAGAATGGCCTCGTCGCATCTGATGACATCAACAGAAAGTCTATCCCCGGAATCGAGAAATTCAAAGATATTGTCGATGTGAACAACTGCTGGCCCCTTACTTTTGTGGAGCAGATGTCCTTAGCCGAGCTTACCGCGGAGCTTTCGACCAGTTGCTACGCGGGAGCCCTGACTCTTCAGGCTATGGGGCTCGGGGGGTGGATGTTCAACGGAATCGATCCTTTCAGCATCCTTGGAGCCAGCGGCAATCCAGCCGTGCCGGGCCTGAGGTTTCGGTACGACATGGATGAGCGCTGGCCCTACCCCAATCCGACTGGGCTCGAAGGAGTGATGGAGGGGTTCTGCCCTCCACATTATCCGGATATGCGCGCTGCTGTAGAGGCGATCTGCGAAAAGAAATTCGGTCCCGGAGGGCCTTTCAACCCGCAGACCCCGGGACCGTGGAAGAACTCCGCCAAGGTCCGTTCCGCGGCCGAGGTTCACACGGAGTCGTTTCGTGAATGCGTAGCCTTTCAGGCTCAGTACATCCGTGACACCTTCGGCAAGTTTCCGGCAACCACTCCTTCTATCTTTGCTGTTGTGTACCTTCAGGCGCATCATCTCGATCTGGAGTTCTATGATACCTTCTACAAGCCTGGCGCCTATCTTTCGACTCATGCTCAGCACATGACCAGGTGGCACCCTGAAGGAGATTAGGGGGCTGCGGAAGTGGTCCTGTTCCTGGGATTCATACGAAGTTGCGTTCAAGATGGATCTTTCAAGCAAAAAAGAGCGGGGGAATGATTCCCCCGCACCCCCCAAGTTTCGGCCACACGCGCAAGCGCCTGAGGCCGAGCGCTCGGCGCTGTCGGCGACTGGCCGAAGGCCGCCGCCGCAGCGCCACACGGAGCCGCGAAGCGGCGAGGGGGTGTGGGGGATACGTCCCCCACGCTTTTAGAGTATCATTTTGAACGCAATTGCCCATGGCGCCGGCGTCACCACAAGGCATGAAGACAGACTCACACGGGAGTCTACTTTCTAGGTAAATTCGTCTCAGGAGGCCACGGCAGCCAGCCAAACAATATTTCAAAGAGGAGGCAGTGATGCGGCAATACGACTACGCCAAATGCATCGAAGTCTCAAAACGGGTGCGCTGGGACATAGACAAGGATGTGATCCGGCAGAGAGAGTTCGACTTTTCCAAAAAATTCCTCCCCGACGGCATCTCCAAGGTCGATCGACTCGCCTTTTTGAGCGAGGACCAAAAGAGGTTCCTTAGTCAGATTCAGGGCAGGACCTACGCCAACATGTTTGGATTTGTCGAGCGATTCATCGTTGCCAAGATCCTTGAGATCACCCGTGACCACTGGCTTGACGATCAGGTCGCGCTTGAAGCTCTCATACGCTTTTGTGATGAGGAGCTCAAACATCAGGAGCTGTTCAGAAGGATTGAGCCAATGATTGCTTCCGGCATGCCCCCCGGGTATCGCTTCCTTTCCGATCCGAACCAGGTCGCAGCCGCAGTTCTGGAAAACTCAACATGGGCCGTACTGGGGCTAATCCTTGAGATCGAGCTCTTCACCCAGGAGCACTACAAACAGAGCATCGAGCCCGATGAGGACCTCTCGGAACTCTACCGGGACATCTTCCAGTTCCACTGGAAGGAGGAGACCACCCATGCCATCATGGATGAACTGGAGTGGCCCCGCGAAGATAAGAAACTAACCCCGGAGGAGCGAGAGCGTTCCATCGATGAACTGATAGGGCTTGTGGGCGCAGTGGACGGCATACTGCAGTCGCAGAGCGCAGCGGACCTGGAGTACTTCCTTGGAGCAGGCGGGGTCACTCTGCATGCAGAAGAAACAGAAATTATAAGGGCGGGCGTTCTCAATGCATACCGGTGGCAGTATATCTTGTCCGGCGTGGACCATCCCCGATACCGGGCCGCTCTGGGAAACCTGATCACTGAGGCACAAGCCAGGCGTATCGATGATGCCCTCGCAGCACTTCGCAGCTGAGACGCGGCGTTCGGGGGGGACGTGGAGAAAAGTATTCCCCGGCAGTCCCACTCGCAAACAGCACAGTTCTCTCCTCGGACAGGAATTTAAGGAATCTGAGCTAAAAAGACCTAATAAATCAATAAAAACGGAATATTATGGCGATGAGGGCTGTAAGACTCAAGTGGGTATTTTTGAGAAAAGCAGCAAATTCGGAAGGTTGCAACGACACTCATCCGCAAGCCTACGTAATTCATGGGCAAATTGTCAAGAAAAAGTTCAATCGGTAGTGTCTAACAATTTTGCGGAGCTATCTGCCTGTAATTATGCAGCAATTTGGTTTCACAGAGCGCGATTCCTTAAACTCCTGTCTGACGCGGGATGATGCTTACCTTTGCTTGCATGGAAGCAGATGACCGGCAGGCTCCTGGTGCAAACCTTTTAGGTAATGTGCAGAAGGGGCTGCACACCACCCATAGTGGGCATTCAACCAGCCCCCGCGCACTTGGGCGCAAGATCGGCGTTGATGTAAATTGACCGGATTCACAGAGGACTCCCCGGCTGCAGTGTCGTCTCCCTCTCATTCTCCATTGTTAAGCCCTTTGCTTGTTGAGTTCCCGTCCGGCAGCGCCCGCGCCACCGTGAGGGCGTGCACCCCGGCCGCGCCGCCCTTCTTGAGCGCCCTCGCGCACTCGCTCAAGGTCGTGCCCGTCGTGAAAACGTCATCCACCAGGACGATCGACCTTCCTTCCACTCGCGTTCCATCCTTCACGCGGAACGCGCCCTTGACGTTGGTCAGCCGTTCCTGGCGGCTCAAGCGGGTCTGGGGCTCCGTCCAGCGGTCCCGGTACAGCAAATCGTGTGAGAACGCCAGCCCGAGCCGTTTTGCCAGGGTCTTGGCGAGGAGTCCCGACTGGTTGAATCCTCTTTCCTGTAGCCGCTTCAGGTGGAGGGGGACGGGTACGATGAGCCGGACCTCCGGCAACGGGGCGCTGCTCCACGTATCGGCGAGAAGCTCCGCCAGCGCGGGCGCCCACTCGATCTGGCATCCGAATTTCAGCTGGTGGATTCGGTCCCGAACCACGCCGGTGTAGAGGGTCGCCGAACGGGCGGAATCAAAAGCGTAGGCACCGAGCAAACAGTCGCCGCACGGATGATCGGGAGAGGGCGCGCTCGCGGGATAAGGGCGCCCGCAACGAGGGCAGAGCGGGTGGGTGATCCAGGGCAGCCCGGCGCGGCACCGTTCGCACCAGAAGCCCTCGGCGGAGCGCAACCAGGCGTCTCCGCATCCGGCGCAGCGGCGCGGCAGGAAAAGGTCGAGCAGGGCCAAGCCAAGTGGGGTCAAACCTACACTTTTCACAAATCTCCAGGTACCGGGGGATCACAACGAAGCATGAAGATCCTTCGCGCCGAGGGCACTTTCATGCAAATGCGTTCCGACCGGGTGCCGTGCCGGCGAAAGCCGGCGTCCGGCGTGTTCCGTCGAACCTTCCGGAAGACCGGTCACAGAATCCGGATTCCGGGTTTCGCGGGAACGACGGCGCATGTCGGTGTGCCCCCGGTTCACGGCCGTGCACCGGAACGACCGTCCCGCCGCCGACCGGCACCAATGCGTACTCCCCCACTATCGAGGCGCAAAGCGGCTAATCCATCCGCTCCAGGACGGCCCGGGCGAACTCCGAGCACCTGACTTCCCTGGCCCCGTCCATCTGGCGGGCGAGGTCGTAGGTCACCACTCCCGCCTGGATGGTGCGCGGAAGCGCATCCTCGATCAGTTTTCCCGCTTCCCGCCAGCCGATGTGCTCGAGCATCATGACGCCCGACAGGATGAGTGAACCGGGGTTGACCTTGTCCATGCCCGCGTACTTGGGCGCGCTGCCGTGCGTGGCTTCGAACACCGCGCACTCGTCGCCGATGTTTGCCCCCGGGGCCATGCCGAGCCCTCCGACCTGCGCGGCCAGGGCGTCCGAGAGGTAATCGCCGTCAAGGTTCGGGGTCGCGATGACACTGTATTCTTCAGGGCGCAGGAGCACCTGCTGGAACATGGAATCGGCCATGCGGTCCTTGATGACCACCTTGCCTTCAGGGGCCCGGCCGCCGTGCTTTTGCTCGACGTCGGCCTCGGTCACCGTGCGTTCGGTGAATTCCGCGGCGGCCAGCTCGTAGCCCCAGTTCCTGAACGCCCCTTCGGTGTACTTCATGATATTGCCCTTGTGGACCAACGTGACCGAGGGCAACCCGTTTTCGATGGCGTACCGGATCGCCCGCCGCACCAGGCGCTGGGTTCCCGCGCGGCTGATGGGCTTGATGCCGATGCCCGAATCCGGGGGCAGCGAAACCTTGAACTCCTCCTTCAGGATGGCTTCCAGGCGGCGGGCCTCCTTCGATCCCGACGCCCATTCGATTCCGGCATACACGTCTTCGGTGTTTTCGCGGAACACGATCATGTTCACCTTTTCGGGGTGCTTGACCGGGGAGGGCAATCCCGGGAAATACCGCACGGGCCGAACGCAGGCGTAGAGGTTCAACACCTGCCTCAATGTGACGTTGAGGCTGCGAAATCCCTTGCCGACCGGGGTGGTGAGCGGCCCCTTGATGGCCACCACGCACTTGCGGATTTCGTCGAACGTGCTTTGGGGGAGGGACTCGCCGACGGCCGCGAGAGCCTTTTCACCGGCTGCAAGCTCATGCCAGTGGATCCGTTTCGACCCGCCGTAGGCCCTCCGGACCGCGGACTCCAGCACGAGTCGGGTGGCGGCCCAGATATCGGGTCCGATGCCGTCGCCCTCGATGAACCCGATGATCGGGTCGGGCGGCACCACCAGGTTATGATCCCGGTCCAAATCGATCCACGTCCCATTTCCCCTGTAGTCCGTCATGTTCCATTCCTTTTATGGTTTCTTGAATTCCAGCAAACACCATTCACCGGCTGTTCGCATCTTTCGAGGCACGAGCCCCAGGTCTCGATAGGCGCTCTTCACGCCCTCCCCCTGTTCGACCAGGATGCCGCTCAACGCCACCAGGCCCGCGGGCGCGGTCAGCCTCACGAGCTCCGAAGCCATTTCGATGAGCGGAATCGCCTGGATATTGGCGATGACGACGTCGAATGCGCCGTTGGCCTGCCGGGCCGTGCCTCCAAGCAATTCGACCGCGGACTCCATTCCGTTCAGCGCGATGTTTTCCGCGGCCACTTCGACGGCTTCGGGATCATCGTCAACGGCCTGCACGGGATGAAAGCCGAGCAGCGCTGCCGCAACGGCAAGGATTCCCGAGCCGGTTCCCACGTCCAGGAGGGAACCCGGCGTCGAGGGCAGAACCTGCAACGCCTGGTCTTCCAGCCACTCGAGGCACAATCTTGTGGTTTCGTGCTGTCCCGTGCCGAATGCCCTGCCGGGATCCATGCGGATGATCCTGTCCCCGGCATCCGGCGTGAATTCCTCCCAGGTGGGACAGACCACCAGGTGTTTTCCCACTCTGAGCGGTTTGAAGTACGCCTTCCAGCCGTCCGCCCAGTCGTCTCCCGCCAGGGTGGCTACCGAATAGGGGAAGGACGCTCCCGGAAACCGACGCGTACCCATCTCCCGGAGGATGCCTTCAAGCGTGGTTCGCCAGTCTTGCGGCGCATTACCGGCGTCCAGGTAGAACCGGATACTTGTGCTCCGGAACTCCACGCTCACCCCGAACGTCCCGGCAAGCTCCGCCGCCACGTCGTCCGCGACATCCGGATCGCAGGCTATGTCTATCCCGATCCATTCTCCATTCATACTCGTTGTCCCGGTCCGCCCCATTCGGTCATCCGTGTAATATGAAGTTACCTAGAAAATAGACTCCCGTGTGAGTCTGTTTTCATGCCTTGTGGTGGCGCAGGCGCCATGGGCAATTGCGTTCAAGATGGATCTTTCAAGCACAAAAGAGCGGGGGAATGATTCCCCCGCACCCCCCAAGTTTCGGCCACACGCGCAAGCGCGTGAGGCCGAGTGCTCGGCGCTGTCGGCGACTGGGTGTGGGGGATACGTCCCCCACGCTTTTACAGTATCATTTTGAACGCAAATCCGTATAAGACTCCATTCGTGAGGGCGGCATCAACGCGTTATCGAGCAACCGTTCGCCCCGTTCCGCCTTTTCGGGCGCGTATGCGCCCGGCACCTTCGGCGACGCCGCAAACGCGGATATGGCAGGCATGCTCGAATCGGGTGAAGAGGAGCGGTCAGCAAAAAGATCAACGGGAAAAGGGAGATTCGGCAAGCCAGCATTCCATGCGATCGAACGCCTCCTCGATCTGTTCTTCGGCGCCTCCAAACGAGAAGCGGATGTGATTTTCCCCGTCCGGGCCGAAAGCGGCGCCGGGAATGCCGATGACCCTGGCCTCGTGGAGCAGGCGCAGCGAGAAGGTCATGGAATCCGTTCCGGGGAATCGGTACCGTGCCATAAGGTAGTACGCTCCGCGCGGTTTCACGTAGCAGAATGCATTCGGAAGGCGATCCAGGCGGGCGCAGATGAGGTCCCTGCGCCGGGTCAGAGCGGCCCGTATTTGTTCCACGCAGTCCTGGGGCCCCTGCAGGGCCGCCAGGGCGGCCAACTGGGACACGGTGGGCGCACAGATGGACATGGCGTCGTGGATCTTCATCATCTGGTCCAGGATTTCCTCCGACGCATACACGTACCCGACCCTCCACCCGGTCATGGCGTATTTCTTGGAGAAGCTGAAAGTGGCGATGATCCGCTCCCGGAGCTCCGGCAGGGTGCTCAGACTGAAGCAACTCTGCCCGTCATAGACCAGGAAGTCGTAGGTTTCATCGGAGATGACGAACAGGTCGTTTTCGAGGGCGATCTGCGCCAGGGCGCGCAGATCCGCTTCGGCGAAGTTGGCCCCGGTCGGATTGTGCGGGTTGCAAAGGACGATCGCTTTTGTCCGGGGGGTGACCGCATTGCGGATCGATTCCACGTCGAGTTGCCAGTCGTCCCGGGTCAGGGGTACGAAAACGGGGACCCCTTCCGCCAGGAGGACCTGTTCGATGTGGGAAGCGTAATTGGGAGAGGGCAGGATCACCTCGTCGCCGCGCTCCACTACGGTGAGCACCGCCTCGGAGAGAGCCTCCATGGCTCCCACCGTGATGCAGATCTCCCGGTCCGGGTCGGCCTCGATTCCCCGCGCCCCCAGGTCGCGCGCCACCGCTTGGCGCAATTCGGGCATTCCGGGGCCCAGGGTGTACTTGCCGCTGTCGGGGTCGTCGCGCAGCGCCCGGCAGACGGCTTCCACAATGTGCTCGGGAGTCGGAAAAGACGGAATGCCCTGGCCGAGCGACACGCAGCCGCCGATCCTGCTGGCGAGAAGCGGCATCTCCTTGATGGCGGAAATGGTGATCCGGCTCACCCGCCGGCTGATCCCGCGCGTTCGATATTTTTTCCCCGAGGCCACCAGTGCCGATCTGGAACCGCTGTTCATCATCACGTCTCACGCTCCTGAGGAAATATCTTTCCCGGATTGAGGATCATCAGGGGGTCGAACACCTTCTTGATTCCCTTCTGAATCCGGATGCTCTCGGGGGAAAGCTCCATCGGAAGAAACCGCATCTTGGCGATGCCGATCCCGTGTTCGCCGGAGATCGTCCCCCCCATCGACAGGACCCTCTCCAACGCGGCGCGTATTCCTTCCTCCACCCGTTGCGCGCGGTCGCGCGTATCCGCGGTGATGTTCAGGTGAATGTTACCGTCTCCCGCGTGGCCGAACGAAAAAATTTTCATGCCGTACAGCCGCTCGATCTCGGGCAGCCCCTCCACGAATTCCGCGATGCGGCCGATGGGCACGACCACGTCCTCGGGGATGTAGAGTGGGGAATTGTGCTCGATGCGCAGCGACACCTGCTTGCGCACCTCCCACATCTGCGCGCGTTTTTGCGAATCGGGAGCGAGCAGGGCGTCGGCCGCCCCGCACTCCATGCAGATTCCCCCAACTTCCTCGATTTCGCGGGCGATCACGCCGGGCGCTCCGTCCATTTCCACCAGCAGGAAAGCTCCGGCCTCCCGGACTCCCTCGAAAGGAAGCAGATCCCCGACCAGCTCGATGCAGTGCCGATCCAGGAATTCCATCGCGCACGGAACGTAGCCGGAGGCGAGCACGGTGGAGACGGCGTGCATCGCTCCGGAAAGCTTCGGGAAGAGGGCAACGAGGGTGGTGATGGCCGGAGGATTTGGAATGAGCTTCAAGTACAGGCGGGTGATGATCCCCAGGGTGCCCTCCGATCCCACGAGCAGGTGCGCCAGGTCGTATCCGACCACTCCCTTGCGGGTTTGAACGCCCGCGCGGATCTTCTCTCCCGAGGCGAGTACGGCTTCGAGGCCGAGCACGTAGTCGCGAGTGGTTCCGTACTTGATGCAGGATGGGCCGCCGGCATTGGTCGCGGCATTGCCCCCGATGGAGCAGGTGTCGAGGCTGGCCGGATCCGGCGGATAGCAGAGGCCCCGGGCGATCGCGGCCTTCTTCAAATCCATGGTGACCACGCCCGGCTCCACGGTTGCGATAAGATTTTCGCGGTCGATGGTAAGGATGCGGTTCATCCTGGCCAGGGACAGGACGACGCCTCCCCGGAGAGCCACGGCGCCCCCGGCCAGCCCCGTGCCGAGCCCCCGCGGGGTAACCGGAAACCGGTGTTCCGAGGCCAGGCGCATGACAGCCTGGACCTGCCGGTCGGTCGTGGCTTCGATCACCAGTTCCGGAATGCGCCGGTAATCCGTCGCATCGCTGCCGAAATCCTTCAGTTTTTCAGGGTCGACGACCAGCGCATCGCTCCCGACCGCCTTGCGGATGAGATCGATGATTTCGTGCGTTATGGGGCCGTAGGGGAGATCCGTGGCGTTCAAATCAAGTCCTGTGCTGTTCGAATCCGGGCAGAGACACCTTGTCCTCGATGTGATGGAGCAGCCAACTCGCCAGGGACACGAGGAACAGGTACACGATTCCGACACTCAAAAACACGATGGTGTATTTGAACGAGTGCGAAGCGAGGATCTTTGCCTCTCCGGTCAGCTCGATGCATGTGACCATGTAAGCCAGGGATGAATACTTGATGAGGTAAATGATTTCGTTTCCGCAGCCGGGAAGGGCTCGGCGCAGCGCCTGGGGCAGGATGACGGAGAGCACCATGCGCAGCTTCGAGAAGCCGAGGGCCTGGGCGGCGAGCATCTGTCCCTTCCGGATGGACAGCAAGGCGCCGCGGATGTATTCGGAGTGGTAGGCCCCGCTGCACAATGAAAACCCCAGGACTGAGGCCACAAAGGGAGACAGGTAGATTTTGAGGTGCGGCAGCCCGAAGTACCATACAAACAGCTGGACCACCAGGGGCACGCCCCGGAACAGGGCGACGTAAAGGTCGCTCAGCAGGATGACGAACCGGCTCCCGTAAACCCTGCAGGCCCCCGCCAGGATGCCGATGCACAGGCCGAAAAAAGCGGACGGCGCGATGAGCAGAAGGCTGACCTTCAATCCCTTCAGGAAGGCGGGCAGGACATCGTTGCGAACGAAAAGAAGGTCTTCCATCGCGCTCAGAGGGCCTCCCCGTAAAGTTCCGTGATTTTCGAACAGAATTCCCTGGTCCTGTCGCATTCCGGTGAAGAGAAAATCTTGCCCGGCGGACCCTGTTCCAGGACCTCACCGTTCTCCATGAAAATGATTTCGTCGGCCATGGCCCGTGAGAACCCGATCTGATGGGTCGCCATGAGCATGGTCATGCCGTTGGCGACCAGGTCTCTAATGACCGCGAGCACCTCTCCGATCAACTCGGGGTCGAGAGCCGAAGTCGGTTCGTCGAGCAGCATCACCTTCGGGTCCATGGCAAGCGCCCTGGCGATGGATATCCTTTGCTTCTGCCCCCCGGAAAGCTGAGCGGGATAATGACCGGCGTGGGCTTTGAGACCCACGCGTTCGATTTCGGCCATGGCTCTCTCGGCAGCGGCTTTTTTGCTCATCCCCTTGACGTGCACCAGCCCGATCCTGACGTTGTCCAGGGCCGTGAGGTGGTCGAACAGGTTGAAATCCTGGAAGATCATTCCGACCTGCTGCCGATAGGCATAAAGCTCGCGTTTGCGCGAGAAATTCACCTTCCGTCCTTCGAGCCACACCTGTCCTTGATCCGGCACGACCAGGAAATTGATGCATTGGAGCAGCGTGCTCTTGCCCGCGCCGGAAGGGCCGATGAGCACCTTCAGTTCCCCTTTGCGGATGGCAAGGGAGACGCCTCTCAGAATGTCCCGGTTTCCGTAGGATTTCCGGACGTTTTCAACCAGGAGGATCGGATCGTTTTCCGTTTGCATGGTAGGGTCAAAATCCTTAGCGGCCGTAGCCTTTTATCCTCACTTTGGATTCCAGGAGCCTCAGCCCTTTCACGCCCGCATACGTCAACAAAAGATAGATGGCGCCGGCGGCCATGTAGAGCGGCAGGTGCTGATAGGTCCGGGTGGCCACGAAGTGTGTCCTGGCCATTATCTCGGCGACTCCCAGGGCATAGGTCACGGCCGAATCCTTCAGAACGATGGAGTACTCATTGGACCAGCCCGGGATCGACAGTCGAAGCGCCTGGGGCAGAATCACGAAAAAGACCGCCTTCGCATCGCTCATTCCCAGGGCTCTTGCCGCCTTGAGCTGGCCTTCGGGGAGCGACAGGATCGCACCGCGAAAAATCTGGGACTGGTAGGCCGAACTGATGCTGCCCAGAACGATGATGGCGACGGTGAAAGCGGACAGGTTCAAATCGAGCAGCGAACAGAGACCGAAATAAAACAGGAAGAGCAGAACGAGCAGGGGAATGCCGCGAAAGAACCAGACATAGGCTGCGATTGCGAGGCGCACGCCGGGCCCGCCGTATACCTGGCCGACGGCGAAAGGAATTCCCAGAACGAGACCCAGTGCCATCGCGCCGACGACCACGACCACGGTGACCAGCGAACCCTCGAGCATATAGGGCAGAGCGTTTATGACCGCAATCAAACCTTCGGGCATCGATACCGTTCGATTTGGGGCGCCTGCGGCGTCCGGGAAAAAAGTCAAAAAAACCGGAAGGCTCGGACGGCCCCGAGTCCTTCCGGATCACGCCGCGATTTTCGGGTCTTGTGAGAGGCGGCTAGAGTTCGTACTTCTTCCTCAGCACATCCCACTCGGGAGAAGCCTGGAGCTTCTTCAGACCTTCGTTGAGTTTTTTCAGCAGTTCCGTGTCTTCCTTGCGAACCGCGTAACCGAATGTCTCGTCGGGCATACCGAAGGAGCCGATGATCTTCACGGGCTTTTTCTTCTCGGCGTCTTTGGCCGGAGCGTCATCCATGGCCGCGGCCACGATGCGCCCGTTGACCACGTCTTCAACCGCCAGGGGAGCGGAATCGTAGTAGACCAGCTCGAATTTTTTGCCCTGGGCCTTGATCAGGTTCTCCTCGATCCACTTGGCTTCGGTCGTTCCGCGCTGCACACCGATTTTCTGCCCTTCCTTCATGGCGGTCTCGGGTGTCGCGGAGGAGTCTTTCTTCGCCACCAGCACCTGGGTGATCTTCCAGTAAGGCTCGGTGAAATTGACCTCTTTCCTGCGCGCTTCCGTGATGCTCATGCCCGAAGCAATGATGTCGATCTTCTTTGCATTGAGGCTGGGGATGATCCCGTCCCAGTCCATAGGCTTGTGAGTGACCTTGAATCCCATCTCCTTGGCGATCCAGTCGAGCGCGGCCACGTCGAAACCGTCGGGTTTGCCCGTCTTATCCACAAAGGCGAAAGGCGGAAAGTTGGCGTCGATGCCGTTGACGTAGACTTTCTCCTGGGCCATGCCCGATGGCGCATTTCCAAACAACAGCATGGACAGAGCGCAGACCAGACAGACCAGAACCTTCTTTCCCATTTGCTTCTCCTTCCCTGGATGGGGTTGCGTTGCCGGAAAACCTGGATCGCTGCAAACCTATGTAAATCACCGCTTCACACACCTGGAGAACTCTCGGAAGACGAGGCAGCGCAACAATAACAAATGACCGTTGAGGTATCAAGAAGAAAGCGGGAGCTTCGATCTCCAGGGGGCGGCGCCGTCCCGGTCCCGGGTTCACTCGGTATGATAGGCGGCGCACTTGATTTCCACGAGGGCGCCCCGCGGAAGGCCTTTGACTTCCACCACAACGCGCGCCGGCTTGTGCGCCGTAAAGACCCCTTCATACAGCGCGTTGAAAGCGGCGAATTCGGCAATATCCGTGAGATACACGTCCACGGCGACCACATCCGCAAGGCGGTACCCGGCCGCTTCGATGATGTGCCGCAGGTTTTCGACGGCCTGCCGGGCCTGGGCGGCGAAACCTCCCGCCGCCAGTTGCCCGGTCGCGGGATCAAGCCCGAGCTGGCCGCTGACGTAGAGCCAGCCGCCTGCCACAATCGCTTGCGAATAAGGTCCGATAGCTGCCGGGGCGTGTTCCGTACGAATCACTCTCAAGCTCATTGCGTTCTCCTTTCATGATCCTGTCCAACCGATGGTTCCCGACGGTTCAACGCAGGATTTTCTCCCTGAAATCCGGGATCTTTCCGCCTGCACCCGCCTCCGGGCTTGTCTTGAAGTCCTCCCGGAGATCTTTGTTGCCAAGACTAATCATTGAATTTATTATGTCCCGAAAAGATTTTCCAGGCTGAAGTGGATATATAAGTTGTGGTGCAGGTGCTCTGGAACCAATGGAAGAGCTTAATTGAGCGTAGTCAATCCACTGAAAATCCTGATTTACTCTCACGATACATATGGCCTCGGGCACATCCGAAGATGTCTCGCCATTGCCCGCAGCCTTCGTAACTGCCCGGCCAACGTCCTCATCCTGACGGGTTCCATCCTGGCCGGTCGGTTCAAGATTCCGAGCCGCATCGACTTCGTGCGAATTCCCGGCATGATCAAGGTGACCAACGAGGAGTACATGCCGCTTTCAATGAAACTGGATGCCGCGGAAGTGCTCGAGATCAGAAAGCGGATCATCCTTGCCACCGCCATGGCCTTCCAACCGGATTTCTTCATTGTCGACAAGGCTCCGCTCGGTTTGAAAAAGGAAGTCGTGGACACCCTCCACTGGCTGAAGAGGGACTGTCCCTCCTGCACCTCCATCCTCGGGTTGCGGGACATCATGGACAGCGCCACGTCCACCATCGAGGACTGGAGGGAAAAGGGAATATACGATGCCATGGACGCGCTCTACGACGAGGTTTGGGTGTATGGCTGCCGTGAATTCTATGACCCCGTCAAGGAGTACGAGATCCCGGAGCCTGTGGCCCGAAAGATCCATTTCACCGGGTATATTCCCAGGCAGATCCCGACCAGGGACAAGATTATGGCCACGAGGCAATCCCTGGGAATCAGCCCCAAGGAGAAGCTGATCGTGGTGACGACCGGAGGCGGGGGAGACGGGCATCCGTTGGTGCATACGTTCCTTTCGGCATTTGAGAATGAAAGAGGTGGCGTTCCGCCGCGCACTCGAGTGGTCATCGTGACGGGCCCCTTCGTCTCCTCGGCGGATTACCAGGACGTTGTGAGGCGGTGCGAGGCCCTCGGGTTCACCTCGTTGAAATTTCACCGCTCCATGGAACGGCTGATCGGTGCCGCCCAGGTTGTGGTCAGCATGGGGGGGTACAATACGGTGTGTGAAATCGCGAGCCAGAAGAAACCGCTGCTGATCGTGCCCAGGGCGGTGCCTCGCGAGGAGCAGTTGATCAGGGCACAGGTGCTGTGCGGCCTGGGGTTCTGCGACTACCTGGACCCGCGGGAACTGAACCCGCAATCCCTCCGCGACAAGATCCTCAATTTGCTCAACGGCGGCGCATCGTGCCACCAGGCGGGGGATCTGCCCTTCACCGCCCTGGATGTCATCCGCAAGCGCATTTCGGAGGACAGAAAAGGGAATCGGGAGTGAGCTTCGGAACCAGCCGCCTGGGAATGCTCCTCAAGGGTTACCCGCGCATATCGGAATCCTTTATCAGCACGGAAATCCTTCTGCTCGAGTCGCTCGGCGTTCCCATCGAGATCTTTTCCCTGAGGCAACCCAGGGAAACCTTCTGCCACGATCATGTCAGAAAGATCGCGGCACCCGTGACTTATCTGCCCGAATACGTTCTGCCCAACTTCGCCACCCTGTTCCGCAGCAACATGCGGCTCTGGCGCACGCTGGGCGCTCACTACCCGGGATGTTTTCGGGATGCGCTCAAGCGGGCTTATGAACGCCGCGCCGTCGCCACGGTCAGGCATTTCCTGCAGGCCGGCCATCTTGCGATGACGCGGCTGGCGGGGTCGAAGGTCTCGCACATCCACGCCCACTTCTGCCACACGCCGGCGTCGGTGGCGTTTTTCGCCTCCGGGCTGACCGGTCTTCCCTTCAGCTTTACGGCGCACGCCAAGGACATCTACACGTCCGATCCCGAACAGCTTTCCCGAAAGATCCGCGGGGCCCGTTTCGTGGTCACCTGCACCCGGTACAACGCTGCTTACCTGGCGCAAATCGCGGGTGATTCGGCGATCCGGACGCCCATTCACACGATCTATCACGGAATCGATCCGGAGCTTTTCACTTTCGGAACCGAAGCTCCCGCCGGACCTCCCTACGAGATCCTGTCCGTGGGGCGAATGGTGCCCAAGAAAGGGTATGACGACCTCCTTCTGGCATTGAAAATCCTTGACGGGGAAGGCTTCGATTTCCGGTTCACCCACATCGGTTCCGGTGAAGAAAAACCCAGGCTCAAAATACTGACCCGAGACCTCGGTTTGTCGGCGCGGGTTCGAATGCTGGGGACACTGCCCCACCGGGACGTGATCGATCGGTACCGCCGGGCTCATTGTTTTGCCCTGGCCTGCAAAATTGCCGAAAACGGGGACCGGGACGGAATCCCCAACGTCCTGATCGAAGCCATGGCAGTGGGTCTGCCCGTGATTGCGACCGCCGTCTCGGCTATCCCCGAGCTGGTCGAAAACGGGAAAACCGGAACGCTGGTGGAGTCGGGCAATCCGGCGGCCATGGCCCGGGCATTGCGGCGAGTGCTGGAGAACCCGGAACGGCAGAGGCCCAGTGTGACGGCGGGCAGGAAGCGCGTCGAGGAAGACTTCGACAACCGCCGCTGCATCCTGAAACTGCATGCGCTCTTCAAGCGGGTCCTGGACGCTCCGTGAAGATAGCTCTCTATTGTCCGAACAAACCGCTGACGCATCCCAACCCCTCCGGAGACCTGATCATCGCCCGGGGACTGCACAACGCACTCAACCGTTTCGGGCACCAATGCGAGGAAGTGCTGCAGTTCCGGTCTCGGTGGTTCTGGAAATCGCCCGAAGGATGGTGCCGCGCCGCCGCCGCACTGGCGCGCGGCTTTCTGAACGCTTACCGCCTGGCCCCCCGCGTATGGCTGACGTACCATTCGTACTATAAGTCCCCGGACGTTGTCGGCCCCTGGGTCAGCCGCGGGCTCGGCATCCCTTACGTTCTCTTCCAGCCCATGTACGGGACCCGAAGACGAAAGGATCCGCGCACGCGGGGCGGGTTCTATTTGAATCGCATCGCCTTGAAACAGGCGCGCCATTCGTTCGTGAACAACCTCGACGACCTCGAAGCGATGCGCAGAATCGTTTCCGGCGGGAGCCTCACCTATCTGCCGCCGGGCATTTTCCCCGAGCAGTTCGCAAGGGACGAGAACCTCGGTTTCGAGAGGAGGCGCGCTCTGCACATCGGCTCCGATGTTCCGGTGATCATGACGGCTGCAAGGTTCAGGGCCGACGTCAAGTACGAAAGCCTGGTCTACCTGCTTGACGCTCTTGCGAAACTTCGGCTGCGCCGGCCGGACTTTCGCCTGCTCGTGGCGGGGGATGGTCCCATGGAAAGCCGCTTGAAGGACCTGGCGCGGCAATTGCTCCCGGGGCAGGCGTTGTTCGTGGGAAAAGTTCCGAGGGAAAAGATGTTCGAGTACTATTCAGCAGCGGACGTGTTCGCCTTTCCGGGGATCGGCGAATCCCTGGGAATGGTTTTCCTGGAGGCCCAGGCGTGTCGTCTTCCCGTCGTTGCCCTCGATACCGGCGGCGTGCCGCAGGTGGTGCGCTCGGGGGAAACCGGCCGGCTCGTTCCCAGGGACGATGGGGAAGCCATGGCCGCGGCTCTGGACGATCTGCTGGGTGATCGGGAGGCGAGGTTGACGATGGGCCGCAACGGTGAACGATTCATCCAAGAGGACAGAAACCTTGAAAGGAACACTCTGCGCCTGTCCACGGCGCTCGAAGCGATTACGCACTGACAGCCTCAGTCGACGGCGGGGTTTTCCCGCGGCTGCTCCGCGGGTGACTGCCGGCCATATTCCGGGAGCCGAGGGATCGTCACCTGAAACCGGTCCGTCGTCCGGAACGCCTTCGTGCCCGTCGGAGTTTGAACCGCTCTGAAGGAAACCCGGTCTTCCCCGATCGTGACGGCCACGATGGTTTGCTTCAGGTCGTTGTGGCTTCTCTGGCCGGCGTTTCCAACGTTGACGTATGGAATGCCGCCAGGCTCATCCGGAATCCTGCGGCGATTGTAGACGTGGGTGTGCCCCGCGAAAAACGCCCGCACCTTCTCATTGTGCCTGAGGAGGACCCTCCAGAAGGGATCGTTCCTGGGATCGTCCGGAATGTAGGGCTCGTGACGGCAGAAGAAGACATGCCGGGCCTCCGGAGCCGTGACGATGGCGTTCTCCAGCCATTCCAGCACGGCGGAACCGTTCGGATAGCGGGCGAATTCCGAATACTGGTCGAGCACGATGAACCGGGCGTCGTACCAGTCGAAGACATAGTTGACGGTTCCGGGAACGTGGAGTTTGACGGACGGCGTCAGCGCCGGGAGCATGTCTTCGAGAATGACCCGGACATCCGCGGGTTTCTCGTGGTTGCCCCGCACCGGGAGCAGTGGAGGGGCATCCGCCTGGAAAACCTCCCTGTAAAGCGTGCGGGTTTGCGAGACCGGATCGATGTCGCCAAGGGCGATCACGATTCCGATCCCGGCGATGTCCGGAGCTGCGCCGTTTTTCATGTTGCGGACTTCCTCGAGCACGTTGCGCAGGCGGGAGTGTTCGGAGCGGCTGTCGGCGATGACGGCAAAGGTCCGGACCTGCGCCGCCGCGGCGCTGGAAAGGATGACCAGGACCAGCACCAGCGCGGCCCACGCCTCAAACCTTGGAATACAACACTTCGTTCGCATCGATTCATCCGTTCGGCAGACGGGAGCACCTCGTGTTCCCACCCCGGCATGAGGGCGCGCCTGCAAGCGATGGCGGGAATCCGGGGTTTGCCGGAGGCGGTCCGAAATGCGGAGGAAAGGCGCGGCCGGGCCGCGATGCGCGCCGGTGAACGTTTGTTCGGCCTCCGGCAGGATGAAGGTTCCGGCGCATCACGCTAATCCGAACAAAGCTGCCTCAGTTTCGACACCTGGGCGGGCTCTCCGATGACGATGATCACCATCCCCGCCTGGATTATTTCCCCCTGGGAGGGGTTGTAAATGAATTCCTCGGCATCCGGTCGTTTGATGGAGATCGGCGCCAGCCCGGTCTTGCGGAAAATATCGGAGGCCGAGAGGGATGAGCCGATCAGGGCGCACGACTCGCCAACCAAGACCTCCTCCAGACGGAAAGCCTGTTCCCGGCCGCGAAGCATACGATCCAGGAAGGAGACCACGTTGGGGCGAACCATTTCGCTGGCCATCCTCATGCCGCCGATAAAGGACGGATTCACAACGTAATTGGCCCCCGCCCGGTAGAACTTGTCGGCAAGGTTGTTCTCCTCGCAGCGCGCCACGATCTTGATGCCTGGATTTATGTACCGTGCCTGGACCGTTATCAGCAGGTTGTCGCTGTCGTTGTTGAGAGCGCAGATGATGCCGGATGCCCGATCGATTCCCGCCTTGTGGAGCGCCTCCTCCTCGGTTGCGTTGCCCTGCAGGCCGTACACGTTCTCGAAATGCTTGCGGACGACCGCGATCCGGTCGGGAAGCTCCTCGATCACCACGCACGATCGGTTTGTGGAATGCAGCTCTCGAAGCACGTTGAAACCGGTCTTGCCCGCTCCGCAAACAAGGATGTGACCTTTCAGCGCGGCAATGCGCCTCTCCATCTTCCGCTCCTTCAGCAAACGCGCCAGGTTCTTTTCCACCACGAAGCCGGTGATGGCCGATACGGCGTAAAGTGTGACTCCCATTCCCGACCACATCAGAATCATCGCGAAGACTCTCCCGCCCGAGCTGATCTGGTCGAGGACCTCGCCGTACCCCACGGTGGTGAGGGTGATGCTCGTCATGTACGCGCACTCGAAGAAACTCCAACGTCCGTCCCCGATGACGTAAAAACCTATCGTCCCGAACAGGAAGGCGCACAGGATCATCAGCGCGGGCGCCACCAGGCGCTCGAGGAATTCCTTGGCAAGAGAAAATTCAGCCGCCATGCTTCGGCTGGATGTGGAATCGCTCATGACTTGAAATGTCCCCGATCGACATGCTGATGGTTGTGGAATCGCGGCGTCTCATGCCGGCGTGCGTTCGAGACGGCCGCAATGCGCGAGGGCGCTGAATCCGTCCCCTCCGGTCCCCGGGTCGGCTCGGCATCGCATAATCGCCATGGGACCGAACGTATTGTTCGGAGGGACCCGGAAAAAGCGCGGCCCATGGCCGTTCCGGCGCTATTCTTCCTTCGCGTTTCTTTCGTAGAGCCAGAGTGCGCCGCTCAGCCGTTCCAGCCCCTGTTCCCACAGGGCCAGTGCCTGTTCCGTAACGCCCGGCAGGGCTCTGAAGAGCTCATCGGCCCGGTCGATCAGTTCGACGATGTCTTGCTCACCCGTATCCATGATTCACGCTCCCTTGGCCATTCGCCCTCCGAATCGGCGGTAAATCGCGGCCGAAAAGGCCCGCCCGCTCGTTCTCCGACGGAGGATAAACCGGCCGGTATGGGACGGTTTTGCCCCGGTCCCGTTCCGGGAATGTGCCGACCCCACGTACGCATCACGACTCAACTCGCTATAATGCCCGATAACGAACCCCTCGCACAGAAGATTTTTCGGCCGCCCCCTCCGGTCATGGCCGGATCAGGAGCGGTTCATCCCAGCTAATTTATGGCACATCTTATAGCTTGACCAAATAATTAAGCACAAATATAACTGTCGATCGATATCATTCGGTGATCCGGATTCGTTCCGACATTGCCGCTCCCCCCTTTTACCGGTTCAGGAAAGGTGAGATCCGTATGCCCAAACGCAACGACATTCAAAAGGTGATGATCATCGGCTCGGGGCCGATCATCATCGGCCAGGCCTGTGAATTCGACTATTCGGGAACCCAGGCTTGCAAGGCGCTCCGAAAACTGGGTTATTCCATTCTATTGGTCAACTCCAACCCGGCGACCATCATGACGGATCCGGGAATGGCCGATGTGACGTACATCGAGCCGCTGACCTTCGAATCGGTGAAAAAGATCATCGAAAAGGAACGTCCGGACGCCATCCTGCCTAATCTCGGCGGTCAGACCGGGCTGAACCTCACGGCCGAGCTTCACCGCAAGGGCGTCCTGGATGCCTGCGGGGTCAAAATCATCGGCGTCCAGGCGGATGCCATCGAACGCGGGGAAGACCGGATCGCCTTCAAGGAGACTATGAACCGGCTCAACATTGAAATGCCGAGGAGCGAGCCGGCTCTGTCGGTGAAGGAAGCCGAAGAGATCGCCGCCCGGCTGGGATATCCGGTGGTGATACGGCCGGCCTACACGCTCGGGGGTACCGGCGGAGGACTCGTCTACAACGTGGAGGAATTGCGCACCATTGCCGGCCGGGGCATTTCCGCGAGCCTGGTGGGACAGGTGCTCGTCGAAGAATCGGTGCTCGGGTGGGAGGAACTGGAGCTCGAAGTGGTGCGTGACGCCAAGAACCGGCGAATCACCGTGTGTTTCATTGAAAACGTGGACGCCATGGGGATTCATACGGGGGATTCGTTCTGCACCGCCCCCATGCTCACCATCTCCCCTGCTTTGCAGGAGCAACTGCAGAAGTATTCCTATGACATTGTCGAAGCCATCGAGGTCATCGGCGGAACCAACATCCAGTTCGCTCACGATCCAAAAACCGGTCGCGTAGTGGTGATCGAGATCAACCCGAGAACATCCCGTTCATCGGCGCTCGCCTCCAAGGCGACCGGTTTCCCGATCGCCATGATTTCATCGATGCTGGCCGGAGGGCTCACCCTCGATGAAATCCCCTACTGGCGCGAAGGCACCCTGGACAAATACACCCCCTGGGGGGACTACGTGGTCGTGAAGTTCGCTCGCTGGGCGTTCGAGAAATTCAAAGGCGTCGAGGATCGCCTCGGCACGCAGATGCGTGCGGTGGGAGAGGTGATGAGCCTGGGCAAGAACTACAAGGAAGCCCTTCAGAAGTCCATCCGCTCCCTGGAAATCGGCCGGTACGGATTCGGTTTTGCCGGGGATTTCCACGAAAGGCCGCTGGAAGAACTGATGGAAGCACTCTGCACGGCCACCAGCGAACGCCAGTTCCTCATGTACGAAGCCTTGAGGAAGGGCGCCGATGTCGGGGCAATCTACGCCAAGACCCACATCAAGCCCTGGTTCATCGAAGAGATGAGGGAACTGGTCGAACTGGAGGAAACGATCCTTTCCCACAAGGGGCGCGAGCTGCCCGATGATCTGCTCGCCCGGGCCAAGCGGGACGGCTTTGCCGACAAGTACCTGGCGCAACTGCTGCAAGTGCCCGAGGCCCGGATCCGCAATCGAAGAAAAGAGCTTGGAATCGTCCAGGGGTGGCAGGCGGTGCCGGTCAGCGGGGTCGAGAACGCCGCCTACTTCTACTCGACCTATAACGCTCCCGATGCGGTGGAAACCAGCAGCCGCCGCAAGATCATGGTTCTCGGGGGAGGTCCGAACCGGATCGGCCAGGGAATCGAGTTCGACTACTGCTGCGTGCACGCCGCCTTCGCCCTCAGAGACGAAGGTTTCGAATCCATCATGGTGAACTGCAACCCGGAAACGGTTTCCACCGACTACGACACCTCGGACAAACTCTATTTCGAACCGGTGACCGTGGAAGACGTCCTGTCGATCTATGAAAAGGAGAAACCGGAGGGCGTCATCGTTCAGTTCGGCGGGCAGACCCCGTTGAACATCGCGCGGGAACTGTGCGACGAGGGTGTGAACATCCTGGGAACGACGGTGGACACCATCGATCTTGCGGAAGACCGGGATCGATTCCGCGGGATGATGAAGAAGCTCGGCATACCGATGCCGGAATCGGGCATGGCGAGCACCCTGGAAGAAGCCCTGGAGGTGGCGCGCAGAATCGGCTATCCGCTCATGGTGAGGCCGTCCTACGTGCTCGGCGGACGCGGTATGGAGATCGTCCATGACGAGGAGATGCTCGAGCGGTACGTGACGGCGGCGACGGGCGTCACCCCCGATCGGCCCATCCTCATCGACAAGTTCCTCGAGAACGCCATCGAGGCCGAGGCGGATGCCATTTCCGACGGCACCGACGCTTTCGTGCCGGCCGTCATGGAACACATCGAGCTGGCGGGGATTCATTCCGGCGATTCGGCCTGCGTCATCCCACCCATCAGCATCCCGCCGCGTCACCTCGAAACCATCTATGAATACACGCGCAAGATCGCCGTCGAGCTCAACGTGGTCGGCCTCATGAACATTCAGTACGCCATTGCGAGGGACACGGTCTACGTCTTGGAAGCCAACCCGAGGGCATCCCGCACCGTTCCCCTGGTGTCCAAGGTGTGTAATATCCCCATGGCACGCATGGCCACCTGGATCATGCTCGGCCGAAAACTCGGCGAGCTTGGCGTCAAGAGCCGGCACATACCGCATTTCGGAGTCAAGGAAGCGGTGTTTCCCTTCAACATGTTTCCGGAAGTGGATCCCGTGCTCGGGCCGGAAATGCGCTCAACCGGCGAAGTCCTCGGAATGGCGGATTCTTTCGGCCTGGCCTACTTCAAGGCTCAGGAGGCGACGCTCCAGGGCCTCCCGCCGACCGGAACGGTGCTCATCACGGTCGCGGACGAGGACAAGGAAGCCGCATTGCAGGTGGCCAAGCATTTCGAAGGGCTTGGATTCAAACTCATGACCACGCGCGGCACCCACAGATTCATGCGTGAGAACGGCATTCGGACGGAGCGCATCGACAAGCTGCACGAGGGACGGCCCAATATCGTGGATGCCATCAAGAACAAGGAGATCCACCTGGTCATCAACACACCCGACGGCAAGGTCAGCCTCCACGACGATTCCTACATCCGCAAGGCGGCCATCACTTACAAAGTGCCCTACATCACGACCATCGCCGCGGCCGTTGCCGCGGCCAGGGGGATCGAAGCGTTCCGGAAGGGCTGGAAGGCCGCCAAATCACTCCAGGAATACCACGCGGACATAAAGTGACAGGATGCCCCGCACGGTCCGGGGAAACATCCCGGAAACGGAAGGGGGCGTGCCGCCGCATGCTCCCTTCCGCGCGAAGGATCAGCGACCCGCTGTGCCGCGCTGGCCCTCTCCGGGGGGCTGCCGGCGCGCCTGTTCGTCGAATACGAACATCTCGGGAATCTCCATGCGCAGGTTGAAGGTGTGGTCGATTTGAAGCCTGACGCCGTTTGCCGTGCACGTCATCACGTGGCCGCCGGTTTCCCGTTCTTCGTCAAGAAAGTGCAGATGATAACCGGGCACGTTGATGCCGCTGCTGTAATCCGGACACCGGAAACCGACCATGGTCCCCTTGACATGCCGCAGCTCGAGCACCGGGAAGGTTTTCACGATGTCTCCCAAGGGCGCGTACGGTTCCTGCTGCCGAGTGACGTTGCGAAGCTTGATGTATTCGAAAGTCCCCTCCAGCCGTATGGCGTAGAAAACCAGGTGACTGGGTGCCACTTGTTTGAGCAGGATTTCGAATTCATGCCAGGGCATGCGGTTGGGCAGGTCCAGTTGAATGTCCGGCTCGAAGAAAATGACCACGGCGAAGGGGGTTTTCATGGAGGGTTCGACCAGTCGTGCCTTGCCGTCCGCGAGGATCTGGTAAAAGGAACCGTCGAAGGCGATCATCTCACCGTCCAGGGAATTGAAAGTTCCCAATCCGAAATTCCCGTGTTCGGCCAGTTTTTCATACGTGGTGTGCCCGTCATAGAGGCCTTCCATCAGCACGCTCATAGTCGAGATCTGGTAGAGCTCATGGGCTTTCGTCAAGTCCTGGTGCACGCGGTGCTTCTTCCTGCGATGAAGACTGAGCGCGTGGATGAATCTGGTTTCGATGTCCCGTAAAGACATGCGCGACTCCTGGGCTGAACGTTTATTTTGACCGGTTCGTACGCGGGCGTTGCCCGCGACGACACAAGGGTGTTCCCGTGCCGATGTCGCCGCCGGCGGGGCGGCTCTCGAATCCCCGGGACATTCGTTTTACAGTGTTGATTATTCTTTTCCTATATTATAAAGTGACTCTAATATGAATTCTGCCTCATCGGCGCGCCGGCGGCAGGGTCGAGACTCCCGTCGCGCCGGTGCCCGGGTGGTCGAGCCTGCGACTCGAACCGGACCGTTTCGCACGGCGCCGCCCGAAGCGAGGGAACCTCATTTGCGTGGAGGATGGAAGCATGGCAATTGGTCACGCCCCCAAACTGGTTGGCCAGCAGAAGCAGAAGAATCCGACAAGTCTCAGCGAGCTCGTCGAGCACTTCGAGGCGCAGGCGAACATCCTTCAGGAAGGCGGGTGGGCCGAAGACGCCGCCGGTCTTCGCAAGTGGGCGGCTGAACTGAAGGAACAGCCCACGAGGGATCACCGTCGGTAGAAAGTCTCTGCCTCGACTCACTGCAACTGCCTGTTCGTCGTTTTCCTCAATGCCGGTCTTACAGCCGAATCACATTAGCATTTTTGCCCTGCGCCAGCTACTCTTTTCCTGAAAACAAAGGACTTCGGAGGAGCGGGCGGACGTCACCCGGCAGGGCGCCCTCCGAGGCCGCCCGAGGATCGGGTGCTCTCCTGCCTCGAATCGATCTCGTCCGTCGCCGGAGCCCAGTGGACCAACCTGCTGAACATTGAGTCCTTCCCGCGCCCACCCCATCGAGGGCCGTCCGATTCGCTCATGCCGGGTTCCGCGGTCGGTCGCGGGATATCGGTGAGCGGCCCTCTTGTTTGTCCTTTGTCGGCAAAAGCCTTTAGTTGCCATTCCTCTGGCTGAAGCCGCCGCCTTGAAGTATTATCGAACCCGGATGCGATTCTCGTTGGAGAATCGCATCCGGGTATTCACGCCCGGGAAGGCCGGTCGCAGTCCCCAATGTTCGCAAAAGGCCGGTCGGCCTGACTGCCGCTCTTGACTCGACGATGGAGGAACCCATGAAAATCCTGGTGACCGCGCGGCTGTCCGACGATGTGGTGTCGCTCATCGAGCAGGACCATGAAGTTGAAATGAACCGGGAAAATCGACCCATGGAGAGGGGTGCCCTGCTTGCCGGGATAGCGGGCAAGCAGGGCGTTCTGTGCAGCATTTCGGACCGTGTGGACGAGGAGTTCCTGGCGCTCGCCCCGGGTCTCAAGATCATCGCCAACTTCGGAGTCGGGTTCGATCATATCGACATTGCCGCCGCTTCCAGGCGCGGGATTCCGGTGACCTACACGCCGGGGGTTCTCACCGATGCGACGGCCGATATTGCGTTTGCCCTGATTCTGGCTGTTTCGCGTCGGGTGGTCGAAGGGGACCGAATGGCCAGAGAGGGGGGATTCAGGTTCTGGGCTCCGTTCCACTTTCTCGGGAGGCAGGTGAGCGGGAAGACACTGGGGATCGTCGGCATGGGGCGCATTGGGGAGGCGGTGGCCAGGCGAGCGGCGGGATTCGACATGAAGATCGTCTACCACGGCCGGCACAGGCTCGACCCGGCCCACGAGCAGCGGCTGCGGGCACGATACCTGCCCTTGCACGAGCTCCTGCGGGAAGCCGACTTCGTGTCCCTTCACGTGCCCCTGACCACCGAGACCCGCCATCTCATCGGCCCCGAGGAATTGCGACTCATGAAGCCTTCGGCCGTCCTGATCAATACGTCGCGCGGCCCGGTGGTGAACGAAGCGGCCCTGGTCGAGGCGCTGCAGGAGGGGCGAATCGGCGGAGCGGGCCTCGACGTCTACGAGAACGAACCCGAATTGGCGCCGGGACTCTCCGGGCTGGAAAACGTGGTGCTCCTTCCACACGTGGGGAGCGCCACCATCGAAACGCGAACGAAAATGGCGCTCATGGCCGTGGAAAACCTTCTGGTCGGACTGCGCGGCGAGCAGCCGCCGAATTGCCTGAACTGGTCCTCGGTGATGGGCGGAAAAGGGAGATGAAGCGGGCAGGGGGCGGTTTCGTCGGTTCCGGGAAACCGGAACGGGATGTGCGTGCCGCTCCATGGATCAATGGACCGGGAGCCCTTCTCCAAGGCTCTGAAGCGTCAGTCGGTTCGAGGATCACTTCGATGAAAGACAATCAGCGCCGCGCGCTCACCGAAATCCACCTTGCGGGGCTTCGGGCCGTGGAGCCGGAGAATGCCGTGAAAGTTCACGTTCGGCGGTCCGGGAACGATCTTCACGTGGGAGAGCGGTCCTACGCCCTGGACGATTTCGAGAAGATCATTCTGGTGGGAGCCGGGAAGGGGGCCGCTCCCATGGCCAAAGCGGTCGAGGACCTTCTCGGCGACCGGCTCGCCGCCGGATGGATTACGGTCAAGTACGGTCACGGCCTCTCGCTGAAAAAAACCCATGTCATGGAGGCCGGCCATCCGATTCCGGACCAAGCGGGGATCGAGGCGACTCGAACGTTGCTGGCCCGGCTCGGGGAATGCTCGGAGCACGACCTGGTCGTCGGGGTCTTTTCCGGCGGAGGTTCCGCTCTGCTTCCCGCGCCATGTCCCGCCGTCTCCCTCGAGGAGAAAAGGGAGACCACTCGGCTGTTGCTGGAGTGCGGCGCATCCATCGATGAGATCAACGCCGTCAGGAAGCATCTGTCACGAAGCAAAGGGGGAGGGCTCGCCAAGGCGGCTCATCCGGCGACGGTGGTTTCCCTCCTGCTCTCGGATGTCATCGGCGACCGGCCGGATGTGATCGCTTCGGGTCCCACCGCACCGGATGTCAGCACCTTCGCGGACGCCCTCGAAATCGTCGAACGCTACGGCCTCACGGGCAAGACCTCCACGAACGTTCTCGGGCGCCTGAACGACGGGGCCGCAGGCAGACTGGAGGAAACACCCAAACCGGGCGATCCCCTGTTCGCCGGGCTGCTGAACCTGGTCGTCGGGAACAACCGGGCCGCTCTGAACGCCGCCGCCGACAGGGCACGTGCCCTCGGCTTCCATACGCTGGTCCTATCCTCCAGCATCCGGGGCGAAGCCAGGGAAGTGGCGAAGGTTTTCGCGGCTGTCGGAAGGGAAGTGATCGAGGCGGGGCATCCGGTTGGCGCTCCGGCGTGCATTCTTGCGGGGGGGGAGCCCACCGTCACCGTTCGAGGCCCGGGCAAGGGAGGTCGCAGCCAGGAATTGGCGTTGGCTTTCGCCATCGCCGTGGACGGCTTGGACCGGTTGGCGCTGCTCGCCGCCGGCACCGACGGCACCGACGGGCCAACCGACGCCGCCGGCGCGTTTGCGGATGGGTACACCTGCGGCCGCGCCCTGCGGCTTGGCCTGGCCCCCCGTGAATTCCTCGCCCGTAATGATGCATACAATTTTTTTGCGCCGATCGACCAAATGTTCAAAACCGGCCCCACGCGAACCAACGTCATGGACCTCTTCTGCCTGATCGTGGATCGGGAGTGAGCGGGTGGAACGGATGACCCTACGGAGCGGATCGAATAAAAGAAGAGACGTGATGAGCGATCGCATGGAACCTGCCGACGGGGCGTCCGGCCCAACCGAGGAGGTCGTGTCGCCGCTGAGGGGAAGCTACTGGGTGTTGCCCGGAAGGTTGTTGGCCGGGCGATGTCCGATACGGCACGATCCCGACGACACGACACGGGATCTGGAGGTATTGATCGAGAGCGGCATTCGCTGTGTGATCGACCTTATGGACGGCAAGGAAGTGGATCGAGACGGAAAACCTTTCCCGGACTACGGGGATGCGCTCACCCGGGTGGCCCGGGCTGCCGGCACGGCCGTCACGCGTCGAAAAATCCCGGTGGACCACCTGGCGCCGGAAGAAGGCGCCATCCGGACCGTGCTCGATGCGATCGAGGACGCTCTGGCGGAGGGGAAGCCGGTTTTCCTGCATTGCTGGGCCGGGCGGGGGCGTACAGGGGTGATCGTGGGCTGCTACCTCGTGCGCAACGGCTTGAGCGGAAGAGAAGCCTTGGAGGAAATCGCCCGGCTGCGCAGACACCTGGAAAGCGAGCATCCCTCGCCGGAAGCCGAGACGCAGAGGAAGATCGTTCTAACCTGGCAGGATTCCGCACGGGCTGCCGGATGAGACGTCAAACGACGTCGAGGTGCCGGGCATTCCGGTCGGCGGTCGTGTCCCCCGCTTCATGCCCGGCAGTCGCGCCTGGTCCATTGGGAGAGGTTTTCAGGCTTACGTGATTGAGGATACAGGTCCCACTCCGGCCACCCGCTTTTTTGCAGGTAGACGTCGTCGACGGCGGCTTCGGGCGATAGATATGCGCCGAGTTCCTCATCGCCGATTCCAAGGAGAAATCGTCCTCGACCTCGAGGACTGAACCGGATCCAAAAAACGCCGATATCCGTCTCATAAAGCCACATCGTGCCGGACCTTCTCACGCTCGGGTTGCGCCGATCGAGCACCGGCCCCGACAGCCGGGCCGCAGGTCGATGAGCGGATCAGAACACATCGAGAAACTCGCAGGCGTTGTAGTCGGGTACGATGAGCCACAAACGCTTCAGCGTCTCGGGCGGGTTTTTCTCCAAAACCCGGCGCAGGAGCAACGCCGAACGGCGAGGCAGGAGGGTGCCGTGCACCGTACCGAGCAGAGGCAGCGCAACGGACTGAAAACCATGCCCGGCGGCTTCGCGCACTATAGCCCGAAACGCGGCGGAAACCCATTCCTCCTTCCAAGTCGGTTCACGATCCAGGTCGTGAACGATTGCATAAATCATTGCCGGGAAACCGTGTTTCACCACCACGCTGCCGGGCTGCACCGGGCGCGCGGTAAATGCCGCCGTCAGGATCCGAACGGGGTGGTCCGCCGTTTCGTGGAATTGCGGTCCGGCACTGAGCACCATGTAGGAGTCCTCTTCGGCCACCACGGCATCCACCTGGAACGGAGGCCTCCGGTACGGCTCTGCCGCAATCACGATGCCGCCGAACGTCGTCCGGTTTCGGTCCATACCACGGATCAGTCTGAGCTGCGGCATCATGCCGTTCCTTGGCTGTTGTCAGCGGATGGTCTCATGAGTGCCCGTATCGGACACGGTCTCCGAAGGGATCAATGTATTCGAACTCGGTGAAATGTTCAATGGAGAGAAAGGCGGGAAGAAAGGAGATCGAAGACGCGCTGTTTCGACCTCCTCGGGAAAGGTCCAAACGATCCGCTTTCGCAAGACGTGTGTGCGCCCCGGAGGCCGTATAGCCTCCGAGGCGGTCGAGTTTTCCTCTCAGATCACGATCGAGAACGAAAACCACGGGAAAAATCCGAGGAACGGCAGCACGCAGTAGGGATCGTAGGAACCGTAGTATCCGCCGTCGTAGTACCCGTAGTAGTCTGCGGAGTAGGCGTACGGCCAGTAGTATCCGAAACCGAATCCGTACGGCCAGTAGTTCCACCAGTATGGCCAGTATGGTCTGCCGTACCATGAACCCCAGCCCCAACGCCAGTATCCGTAATTGTCATATCCCCATCCGCCCCAGCGGTTGGACCAGTGGTTATGGTCCCATCTCGCGTAGCGGTGGTTATATCTCGCGTTCGTGTGGTTCCACCTCGTGTAGCGGTTGTTCTGGGCGGTGTTGCGGCTGTTCCATGCATTCCCGCGGCTGTTCCCGGCCTGTGCACGGTTGTTCCATGCCTGTCCGCGATTGTTACCGGCCTGTGCACGGTTGTTCCATGCATTCCCGCGATTGTTCCGGGCCTGGCCGCGATTGTTCCAGGCTTGCCCTCGGTTGTTCCGGGCGGCGTCGCGGTTGTTCCACCCCTGTCCGCGACTGTTCCGGGCCTGTCCGCGATTGTTCCAGGCCTGGCCTCGGCTGCTCCGGGCGGCGTCGCGGTTGTTCCACCCCTGTCCGCGACTGTTCCGGGCCTGGCCGCGATTGTTCCAGGCCTGGCCTCGGTTGTAGGAACGCTGACCGCCGTAACTCCTGTACTGGGAACCGGCATTGCCCCTGTACTGGGAACCGGCATTGCCCCTGTACTGGGAACCGGCATTGCCCCTGTACTGGGAACCGGCATTGCCCCTGAATCCCTGGCGGGAGCCGCTGAAGGAGTGTCCTCCTCCTCCTCCGCGTCCTCCGCCGAAAGAATGTCCTCCGCCACCGGCGCGTCCTCCACCGAAAGAATGTCCGCCGCCGCCGTGGCCGCCTCCCCGCCCTTGAGCGTAGCTGAAAGAAGGCGTGGATACAATCAGCAGGAGCGCGGCAGATAGCAATGAAAGGGATGCGAGCTTCCAAGACCTCATTTCTATCACCTCCCCCCAACAGTCATTGTTGAGACTAACAATTTGAAAGTACACACTTTACCATACCTGTCAAGGTATCCCCGAAGTATCCCGAGCAGCACCGGCATCGGACGGTCCTGCAAAGAATCATTCCCCACCCTGCCTTTCCCGCCTGTCGATGCCGCACTGACCCATGTCCCCAACCTCCAGGCGCCCCGGATGCCATATCTGCGAATCAAGCCGCCGAGCTTTCACGGGGAGTGCCGCACAAGAAGGACATGGATCGTTTCCCGGCGGTTCTTCAACGGGGCGGCGCCACGCTCCGCACCAGGCTTTCCCCAACCCGCGTTTTTTCCAGGCCTCCTTCAGTTCAAAGTCGGTTGCCGTTACACCCGTTCTTGTCCTTTCAATCATGATGACGACCGAGGATGCAAAAGAGTCTACATAAATATCTCAATAACATCGCGCGGAAAGCCGATAGATTCCGGAAGATTTCATGTGCGGGGAATCCGTCGGTTGCATGCCTTTCAGATTTTGCTTGAAAAATTCTCTTGAGGCCTGGATGCTGGATTGTGTGTCATTCAAAAAAACGGGGGAGGGAGTGAATCCATGAAGACAGTCGTTCGAATGCTTGTTGTTGCCGCGGTGGTCGCCGCGGTCGCCGCCTGTTCGGGAGTGCAGGTCTACCAGCCGTCTCCGGCTTCTCAGGGAGGATACGACTTTGCAGCGGGAGACCTGCCGAGCCCCTATCCGCCTTATCATCGTCCGAGCCATGATTGATGGGATGAAAGAAACGATCCCGCGTGGACTTCCGGTCCTCGTGTTGATTCCGTCGCCAGTGGGTTGCGCGAAAACGAGGACCTGGGGGGATGATTGCGCCGACCGGCAACCCCGTCGATTCGACGGAGGGGATGAAGCCGGCGGCCATCGTCCGCGGCGTCACGACCCGAGACCCTGAAAACCCTGCACCATGCGGTATGGCGGACCGGAAGGTATTTCAGGTCCTCTTTCAGCCTGGTGGCGGGGGCTGCGATGCGGAGAATCGGAGCTTGCGCCCCATCGGTGAATTGCGCCTTGTGCCCTTGTGCTTCGGGACCGGGTTGTTCCGGGACCTTCGGCGTTCCGTTGCCCCGTCTCATCAAACGAGGCTTCAGTTCGATCCCCGACGAGAATCACTTCAAATTCCGGATGCGCACCTCGATGCTCTTTTCATCCTTGAGCAAACCGATCAACTGCGTGACGTCGGTCTCACCGTAATGATAGGGATAAAGAATCCGGGGCCTGATGATCCGGGCGGCGTCTGCGACCATCTCGGGCGTCATGGTATAGGGCAGGTTCATCGGCAGAAAGGCGATGTCGATATTCTTCAGGTCTTTCATTTCCGGAATGTTTTCCGTGTCGCCGGCCACGTAAACCCTCTTTTCGCCGAAGGTGAACACATAGCCGTTGCCGAAGCTTTTTGCGTGATAAGGGAAGCCGGACGGCCTCAAATGCACGATGTTATAGGCCGGGACCGCCTCCACCGTGATGCCCTGAATGGTCTTCAGGTCCCCATTGTGCATCACCAGGCCTTCCTGGTACTGCCGACCGCAGGTTTCGGTCAGCACGACCAGAGTTTTGTCCGTGACGATATGCCCCAGCGCCTTCGGATCGAAGTGGTCCTTATGTTCGTGCGTGATGAAAACGATGTCCGCTTTGGGGAGCTTGGAATACTCGGCGACTTCGCTGTAGGGGTCGACATAGATGACCTTGTCGGCAAATTGGAAGGCAAGGCTGCCGTGCCCGAGAAACTGAACGGACAGCGGACCCGCGGCGGTCTCGAATCTGTCCGATTCCATCTGCTGCGCGCCCGCATCGGGAAAGGCCGCCACAACGAGGAACAACACCAAAGTCAGCGCCTTTGTCATAGACAATCTCCTTAGGCTTGTCGGATCGAAACGGGCTTGGCCGCCCGGCCGACGTCGACATGGATTCATGACATGACGCGGCCTGCGGAAGTCGTTCCGTCTTTGTTTTGGGGACACTCGCCACTCGCTTTCGGTGGCGCCTGTCTGCAAACATAAGAAGAGGCGGGTGTCCGGTCGAGTCATACATCGGCAAAAAGCTTGACAAGCGGCATGCAGGCCGATGACGCCGAGAGGCTCGGTGCCGTTTGGGTGAGGGCCTTGCGCGAGATCGACCCCGCACCGGGCGTTCGATCGGCCGTCGGACCGGGCGAAACCTCCCCGATGAAGTCTTTTTACATCGGATGACTCTCGTCATCAAGCGTCCATCTCGTGCGACCGGGAGCCTTTCGCCACGGAGGCGGGCGCAGGGGTTGCGGCGCGATTCCGGTGTCGCCGCATTGCGTTGAGTGCTGTCCGAGTCTGAAAGGTTTTGTGTTTTGCTCGGCGGGTGTTGTATAAATTCGCAGGTTTCGATCCACAGGCCGAAAGGGTGAGAGCGAACCCGTCAGGGGGCACGACACCGCGTGGCCTCGATGTGGGTCGGGTTTTGAGTGAAACAGACACAACGCACGGGCATTGGTGGGCGTCCCGTTGCGGTGTCACGATCGTCCGAATCAGCCGGCAGCCGGTCTTTCGAGTCAATCGGAGCGACATGACGCGCCGGAGTGCGCCGGTCGGTCCGCTCCCCCACGGTCGCAACCCGGAAGCCGCCGTCCGCGGAAAGGATACGACATTGTTTTCTCCAGTCCTGAAAAAGCCCGCACTGGTCCTGGCGGCCCTGTTTCTGGCGGGAATAATGTCCGGCTGCGAGCGACAGAACCAGTATGTCGCCCCTCCGCCGCCGGCCGTCACCGTGAGTCAGCCTTTGAAAAAAGAGGTGACCGACTACCTTGAGTTCACCGGGACGACCCAGGCGGTCGCTACCGTCGATATTCGCGCCCGGGTCCAAGGCTTCCTGCAGACCGCCACCTTCAGGGAAGGCGCTTTCGTCAAGAAGAACGATTTGCTCTACATCATCGATCCCAGGTCCTACCAAGCCGCGGTGGACAAGGCCGTGGCCGATCTGGCCGACAAGAAGGCCCAGGCGGAGAAGGCCGAAGTCGAGCATCTTCGCAATCAGAGGCTTTTCAAGGAGAATGCCACCTCCGAGAAGGAACTGGTCAACGCCAAGGCGGCCCGGGATTCCGCCAAAGCCAATGTTGCGGCCGCGGAAGCGAGCCTCGAGGATGCGAAGATCAACCTGGGTTATTGCTCGATTTACGCTCCGCTCAGCGGACGCATCGGCCGGAACCAGGTGGACGTCGGCAACTTGGTAGGGGCGGGTGAGTTCACCCTCCTTACGACCATCAAGCAGTACGATCCCATCTATGCCTACTTCACGCTCAACGAACGGCAGCTCCTGAGGCTGATGCGGCTGGCGCGCAAGGGCCGGGAATATGCCGTTCAGGACACGGTCATCCACATGGCGCTGGCCAACGAGAACGGTTATCCGCACGAAGGCAGGCTGGACTACGCGGACCTCGGCGTGGATCAAAGCACCGGGACCATGCTCATGCGCGGCGTCTTTTCGAATCCGAATCCTCCGGCCATTCTGCCCGGCCTGTTCGTGCGGCTGCGCGTGCCGGCCGGGGTCCGACCCGGCGCGCTGCTGGTAAGCGAGCGCGCCATCGGGTCCGACCAGGGCGGTCAGTTCGTGCTGGTGGTGAACTCGGAGGATATCGTCGAAATGAGGCGGATCGTTCCGGGTAGCGTGACGGACGGCATGCGCGTCATAGAGGAAGGTCTCAACGGCGATGAGTGGATCGTCGTCAACGGCATTCAGCGGGCCCGCCCAGGGGCCAAGGTCAAGCCGACGCGCGTCGATTCCGTTGCGCGCGACGCGGCGGCCGGCATTCCGTCCGGCAACGCCCCGAACAAAGCCGCGAGTCCGTCGGCCAAACCGTGATTTGGAGCAAACCCGCCCATGCTGTCCCGATTCTTCATCGACCGGCCGATTTTTGCCAACGTCATCGCGATCGTGACCATCATTTTCGGTCTTGTGACGCTGCTCCTGCTGCCTGTTGAGCAGTATCCCCAGATCACGCCGCCCACGGTCCTCGTGTCGACCGTCTATCCGGGGGCGAGCGCCGAAGTGGTGGCGGACACGGTCGCGGCGCCCATCGAACAGCAGGTGAACGGCGTCGAGCACATGCTCTACATGTCCTCGAACTCGGCCAACGACGGAACCTACTCTCTCACGGTGACCTTCGAGGTCGGGACCAATCTCGATATGGCCCAGGTGCTGGTCCAGAACCGTGTGGCGATTGCCGAACCGACCCTCCCGGACGATGTCAAGCGCCAGGGGGTGAACGTCCAGAAGCAATCCACCTCCTTCATCCAGTTCATCGCGCTCAGCAGCCCCGACGGCAGCCACGACGACCTCTTCCTGAGCAACTACGCCACCTTGAACGTACGGGACGAACTGAGCCGCATCGAGGGCGTCGGGAATGTTTCGGTGATGGGCAGCGCCAGCTACAGCATGCGCGTCTGGCTCGATCCGGAAAAGCTCAAGAGCCGGAGCCTCACCACACAGGATGTGGTTGACGCGATTCAGGAGCAGAACGTCCAGGTTGCAGCCGGCCAGATCGGGCAACCCCCGGCCCCGGAGGGACAGAACTTCCAGTACACCGTCACCACCTTGGGGCGGTTGAGCGACGTCGAGCAGTTCCAGAACATCATCGTCAAGACCACTGCCGACAGCCAGGTGGGGGCGCGCATCACCCGGGTGAAAGACGTGGCCCGGGTCGAGCTCGGGGGGCAGGTTTACGATCAGTATTTCCAGATGCACGGAAAACCCGCGGCCGGTATCGGCATCTACCAACTCCCGGGCGCCAACGCGCTCGATGTCTCGACAAAGGTCAGCAAGAAGATGGCGGAGTTGAGCAAGTCGTTTCCGGCCGGGGTGACGTATGACATCCCTTTCGACACCACCCGGTTCGTGACCGCATCCATACACGAAGTCTACAAAACGCTGATTGAAGCCGGCATCCTGGTACTGATCGTGATCCTCGTGTTCCTCCAGGACTGGCGGGCGGTGCTGGTGCCCGCAACCACCGTGCCCGTCACCATCATCGGAGCCTTCGCCGCCATGGCTGCACTGGGTTTCACCGTCAACATCCTCACTCTCTTCGGCTTGATCCTCGCCATAGGCATCGTCGTGGATGACGCCATCGTCATCGTGGAGAACGCCGCTCATCACATCGAAAGGGGGCTGCCTCCACGGGAGGCGACGATCAAAGCCATGGATGAAATCATCGGTCCGGTGATCGGCATCACGCTCGTTCTGATGGCGGTCTTCCTGCCCACGGCCTTTCTCGGGGGCATCACCGGGCAGCTCTATCGGCAGTTCGCCCTCACCATCGCGGCCACCGCCGTGATCAGCGCCATCAATGCCGTGACCCTGAAGCCCGCCCAGTGCGCGCTGTGGCTGCGCAAGAATCCGGAGCACCGCAATCTGTTCTTCCGCGGTTTCAACGCCGTCTACAGTCGCTGCGAACACCTATACTCCATTATGGTAGCCTGGATGGTGCGGCACACCGTTGTCATGCTGGTCCTTTTCGCCGCGCTGATCGGAAGCGCCACGTGGGGATTCCTGGCCCTGCCCACCGGTTTTCTGCCGACCGAAGACCAGGGTTACGCGATTGCCAGCGTGCAGCTTCCCGATGCGGCTTCGCAGGAGCGTACCCGGGAAGTTGTGGCAAAGATGAACGATATGATCGCGAAGACTCCCGGAGTGGTCGACTATCTGACCGTCGGCGGCTACTCGGTGCTGGACGGCACCGGGGTTTCCAATGCGGCGGCATTCTGGATCATTTTCAAGGACTGGAAGGAACGCAAGGACCCGAGCCTCTCCCAGGAGGCCATTCTCGGCCACCTGCGACGGCAGTTCGCGACCATTGAGGAGGGCATCGCTTTCGTTTTCGTTCCGCCGTCCATCCAGGGACTCGGGGTCGCGGGCGGTTTCCAGATGCAGATCCAGGACCGCGGCGGCGCGGGGGGCGAGCAGCTCCAGGCCATTGCCCAGGAGATGGTCGTGGACGGCGAAGCCCAGCCCGGCCTGCAGGCGCTCAATACGACCTACCGCTCCGGCATCCCGCAGCTCTATGTCGATGTCGACCGCGTCAAGGTAAAGGCCCTCAACATCCCTTTGAGCAGAGTGTTCGGCACGTTGCAGGCCTCTCTCGGTTCGGCATACGTTAATGATTTTAATAAGTTCGGCCGTACCTACCAGGTCCGGGTTCAGGCCGATCGGCGATTCCGCGCCAGGTCCGAGGACATGGCCCAGCTGGAGGTGAGGAGCGACAACGGCAACATGGTTCCCCTGGGCACGATGGTGGACGTGGAGGAAAGCCTCGGTCCCCTGGTCATCAAACGATACAACCTCTATCCGTCCGCCGCCGTCAACGGTGAGGCCGCGCCCGGATACAGCTCGGGGCAGGCCTTGAAGCTCATGGAACAGATGGCGGCCAACAAGCTGCCCCCCTCGATGAGCTTTGACTGGACCGGGATGTCCTACCAGGAGAAGAAAGTCGGTGGCGAGGCGTTCATGATCTTCGGCCTGGCGATCCTGCTGGTCTACCTGGTGCTGGCGGCCCAGTACGAAAGCTGGACGAATCCCGCAGCGGTCATCCTCGTGGTGCCCCTGGCCCTGCTGGGCACGGTCATTGCCTTGGCGCTCACCGTCACGGACAACAACATATACACTCAAATCGGCATCGTGCTGCTGATCGCCCTGGCGTCCAAGAACGCGATTCTCATCGTGGAGTTTGCACGGGAACTCAGAGCGGACGGCAAGGATCTCCTGGACGCCGCGGTCCAGGCGGCCCGGATGAGGTTCCGGCCGATCCTGATGACCTCGTTTGCGTTCATCATGGGCATCTACCCGTTGGTGCGGGCGGAGGGCGCCAGCGCAGCCAGCCGGCGGGCGCTGGGCACGGCGGTGTTCGGAGGCATGCTTGCTTCGACTTTTCTTGCCGTTCTGTTCGTGCCGGTCTTTTATGTGGTGTGGCAGCGGTTGAGCGAATCCCTCGCCGGGTTCAAGAAGAAGCCGGTTTCCGCCGATTCCGGTACACCTCCGGAATAGGGGGGTGTCTTTTTCTACCAATCCGGCGGCCGGGGCAATTCCCTGACGTTGGATGGAGGCGGGGGCTCGAGATCGGCTGGAAGTCCCCCCTTCACCGGGAGCAGATCGCCCCAGTTGGTCCTTTCTCTCATCACCCGCACCGTCTCCGCCGGGACGAAGTCCTTCCCCGCCCTGAGCTCCCACCCACCGCCGAGTCCCTTGTAGAGCGCCACCAGGTTCGTGGGCACCGCGCCCCGGCTCTGGGTGAGGCTGTCCTGTTCCTGGACGAGTGACTGCTGCGAATTGAGCACGGTGGTGAAATCGACCGCACCCTCCCGGTACTGCAACATGGCGAGATCCACCGCCCGTTTGGCCGCTTTCACACTTTCCTCCAAAAGAGCGGTCTTATCCTGGGAGCGCAGAAAACCCACCAGGGCGTCTTCCACTTCCTTTGCCGCACCGAGCACCGTGTTCCGGTAGGTGACCATCAGTTGCTCGAAGCGCGCATCCTGGACCCGCACGTTGTTCGTGATGCGGCCGTAGTTCAGGATCGGCCATTCGATGGTGGGACCGGTGGTCATGGTGTAGCTGCTCCAGGTGAAGAGATCTGTGAAACCGCTCCCGCCGGTTCTGGTCAGGCGTGAATCGCTCGCAAGAAACCCGAACGACCCCAGGAGGGAAATACGGGGAAAGAGCTCGGCTTTGGCAACGCCGATCTGAGCGCATTGTGCGGCGGCCTGGAGCTCGGCGCTGCGGATATCGGGCCGGCGGCGCAGGAGCTCCGCCGGGATCCCGAGGACAACCTCGGCCGGCGGGGTCGGGATGGTCCCGGGCTCGTCGCCGAGCAGCCCGGCCAGGTCGCCCGGAGGCATCCCCAGCAGGACGGCAAGACTGTTCATGGACTGCTGAAGGCTGATCTCCAGAGAGGGGATCTGGGCCTGAGTGTCATAAAGAAGGGTCCTGGCCTGCTGCACGTCCAGCTCGGTCACGGCTCCGTTGCGGTACCTGACTTCGGTGAGCCGAAGCGACTCCTTCTGGATCTCGACGTTCTCACGCGCCACCTTGAGCCGTTCCTCGTAGGTGCGGATCTGGACATAGGTGGACGCGACGTTGCCGGCCAGGGAGACGAGGGCACTGTCGTAATCGGCCACGGACGCCGTCAGGCTGGCGTCAGCGGATTCGACGCCGCGCTTGTATTTTCCCCAGAAATCGATTTCCCACGACGCGTCGATTCCGTAATTGTAAGCCCCATATCTCAGGTCACCGCCGCCGGCAGTGTTGGCGGCGTTTTCACTGTTCCGGGTGTACGTATACGCGGCGTTGCCCTGCTGCTTCTGAGGGAACTGGTTTCCCAGCGCGATGCCCAGCTGCGCGCGCGCCTCGAGAATGCGCAGCCCCGCAATCTGAAGATCCGGGTTGTTCTCATAAGCGATCCGGATCAGGTTGTTCAGGACCTCGTCTTCGAATACGGTCCACCACTGGCTGTAGTCTCCCGACTCGGATTTGACCTTCGGGTGGTCCTTTTCGCTCCAGTTTGCGGCTACCGGCGCCGATGGTTTGGTGAAATCGGGACCCACAGCCGTGCAACCCGCGACTCCCAGTGTCGACGCCAGGAGCATGAGCGCGGGCACAAACCGCATCGCGCTCGAAAGCCGCGGGTGACCGAGCCGGCAGAAAGCACGAGTGATCGTCTGACGACGGCATTCGGCCGTCGTTCGAGCGGAAAGTCCGGAGGTTGACCGCATGAACCCTCCTCGGAATGAGTGAAGCCGGGTCGGTTGTGTGGCGCGTATCGCTTCTCGTGTCGGAACCCGCGGCGGAAATGCCCCTTGTTCCCGCGAATGTCCGAGCCGGATCCGCCTGCGCTCGATCCGCCTCGAGACGACCGGACATCGCCCATCCAGGATACAATTTGTCCGCGCCGGGTGGCAAGCTTCTTGTATGCTTTGCCGCCGGAGCGCCCGCCGCGCGGCGATAGAGGGCGGCCACGGGAGAAAGCCGCGAATTTGCGGCGTTCATGGTCGCCGCGCCGGGAGGAGGATGCCGAGGGTTTTCGGTGGGCCAAACACGGCGGCGGGGTTCGGGAAATGTCGACACGGAAGGGACAATACCGGTTCGAGACCAATCGGGGTTGTTTCGTGGCAGGGCCACGAAGCCACGGCGGGAAAGCGTCGGCGGGTCGGAGTCATTCCAGGTTGACAGCAGGCATGCCCGGGGGTATTTGTGGCGTACCATGCTTCACGGTGCCGGGCGCTCGTTCGCATTGACGCTGCAATCCCCGGTCTGGTCCACCACTTTGACGCTGACTTTGAAGGTGCCGGAAAAGCAATATGATTGGTCAGGCCTGGGCGGCGTTTCCCGCCGGGATGTGCATAGCCACCATCGTCATGGTGGTGGGCTTCGGAGGCGGGATCCTGTGGATGCCTTTCCTGCTGATCGTGCTGCACTTGCCCACGGATACCGCCATCATCACATCCTTGCTGATCCAGACCGCGGGCACGGGGTCGGGGAGCGTTGCCTACACGCTCCAGAAGAAAACCGACAACCGGCTCGCCCTGCTCATGATGAGCATCGCCATTCCGGGAGTCATCGCCGGCGCTTTTTTTGCCCACCGCGTCGTTCCTTCCAATATCGAGGTTATCATTGGCGCGATATCCCTGGCGACGGCCCTGTTGTTCGCTTCTTCCAACGAGAAGTTTTCGGAGACGGGAGTGGAGCGTGTGGATCTCAAACGGGCGGCCGGGCATTCATGGATTGCGGTCGTCATGGCCGTCGCCAGCGGCATGCTGACGCTCAACATCGCCGAATGGCTCATTCCCGTGATGCGGAACAAGATGGGCCTCAGGATGAGCAATGCCGTCGCCACGTGCATCGTGCTCACCTGCGGGGAATGTTTTCTCGGCGTGTGGACTCACTATTTCATGGGTGCGAAACCCGATTGGGCTGTTGCCCTCTGGGGAATACCGGGCGTGATCATCGGAGGTCAAATCGGCCCCAGGCTGGCAAAAGGCATCGATGAGCGCCTGCTCAAGGAGATTTTCATCTTCATGCTCACACTCATCGGGGTTCACCTGGTGTACAAGTATTTTCCCATGTGACGGAGAAACGGCCGGCGGCAGGAGGCGTTCCGGTGAGAATCGCCCAGCCGATACCGATCCCCGCGCAAGATCGCGGAATGGGAGTAAGGAAGCATCGGAATGGAAAAGGGAGGGCGGCGCCGGTTCCGCGCCGCCCTCCCTTTTCATGCACGCCGCAATGGCCCATGGAGGCCTTGCCTTGACGTCAGGCAACGTCTTTCGTCACCACTTTCGTATCGGTGGTGAAGTACATGGCGACCGCGCCAAGGACCAGGGCGATCAGGCAAAGGACGAAAGACATCCGGTAGGCTTCCACGGGGAATTTGTCCCCGACCTTCCCGTACCCGTCCAGCACCAGGCCCATGACCGCCTGGAACAGGGCGCCGCCGACGAAGTACCAGATGTTGACCATCCCGTTGGCCGTGGCGATGAAGCTGTGCGGTTGTCCTTCGGCGATGTGCGCATAATTGGGCACGTATGCGCCGCAAAAAAACCCCATGACGAACAGGATGGCGTAGAACGAATTGGCGGGGAGCGAATCCGGCCAGACGATGACCGGCAGCCAGGTGAGCGCATAGATAACGATGCCGTAGAGAGAGGTTTTTCGTCGCGACTTCAGCACCCGGTCGGATACCCAGCCGGCGGTGAGGCAGCCCAGCGCCATGCCGATGGGCCAGAACATGAGCACATTGGCGGCAGCCTGCTTGGGCATGCCGTAGATTTGCTGCAGGTAGGGGATGCACCAGAGTCCCTGGAAGCCCATGACCGTGCCGTAGATCATGAACGCGTATACGGCGATGAGCCAGTAGTTCCTCATTTTGAAGAGCTTGCCCAGGTTTTCCTTGAAAGACACCTTGACTCCCGCCTGCTGGTAATATTGAACGCCATCGATGTCTGAAACGGTGGGGTAGCCCTTGTCGGCGGGTTTGTTCCTCAGGATGATGAAATTCAATATTGCCAGGATGATCATGAAGGCGCCAAGCCAGAAGAACGAGTAGCGCCAGCCCACGAGGCCGACCAGGAAGGCCAGGGGAGCGGACGCCAGGATGGCCCCGGCGTTACCCCAGGTGAGCATCATGCCCGTCAGGGTCGAAAACTCGTTGGGACGAAACCAGTTGGCGAGGATTCTCATACAGGGGATCCACACCACGGCCACTCCGACTCCCATCAGGAAACGGCCGAATACGATCACGCCGAAGCTCTGAGCCAACCCGAACAGGGCGGTTCCGATGGCTGCGATGATGAAAAACGTGCCCACCGAAAACCGGGGACCGAGATAGTCCGAAAGTATCCCCGAAGGGATTTGCATCGCCGCGTAGGGATAAAAGTACATGGAAGACAGAATACCGAGGCTCGTCGCGGTCAGCCCGAATTCCTTCATCAATTCGGGGGCCACAACGGCCGGCGCGACGCGATCGAAGTAGACAAAAATGTAGGTCAGCAACAACATCCCGTAGCAAATCCAACGGTAGCGAAGCATTCTTTTCGCCAACTCATGGATTTGGGTTTGCGTGGTGCCGATTTCGGCTGCGAATTGACTCACTGGCATACCCTCCGTAGAATGAGATTGTCGCTTGTAACGTTCCGAAGTCGCAGAGACCTCGGATGCGAAGACGAATTGTCACCAAAGGGCTCCATTGGATCGGACCTCCACCCCGGGATCCGTCAAAGGGCTCCTGCTTTTTTGCTCCCGGATTTCCCGGTTCGAACCTGCCGGCACGGCTGGCCGTCATCCATAGCGGAAGTGGACTCCGAACCCTCCGCGCGGATAGTTCCAGTCGATGGCGGAGCCGGCGTTGGGGCAGGCCACGCGGCACGTGCCGCACTCCAGGCACCCGGCGTAATCGAAGCTCAGCGCGCCGTCCTTGACGCTGTAGAGCCCGGCTGGACAAGCCCAGGTGCAAGGCTTGTCCGGGCATGACGCGCAAACCTCCCGGTTCACCTTGATGTGCGCCTCCTCGTCATCCACCACGAACTTGTTCATTCCCAGCAACTGTTCGATGCTCAAGCGTTTCACAGGCCTCTCGCTCCTTTCCAGCCGTCGAGGGCCAGCTGCCCCAGGCCGATCCCGCTCGCCCGGATCCGGTCGTAAATTTTCCGGGCAAGCCGTGCCGGCGGCTTGCCGTCCACCGTGAACAACTCGCTCGCAAGGCCCGTGACAAGCTTCGGGTATTGGTTGAACATACGCTTGTTTTCCAAAATCTCCGGCGCACTCCGGTAAGCTTCCAGGTCCCTGAGGACAAAGCTTTCCCGCAGCAACTCCCGGTAACGGCAAAGACCGTTGCGGGAGAAATCGTTATGCGCCTTCGCCTCCATCACCGCCCGCGCGGCCGCCTCCCCCGAGGCGACGGCAAAGTCCATGCCCCGCACCGTGTAACCGAGGTTGAGCACGAAGCCCGCGGCATCTCCGGCAACCAGTATCCCGTCGCCGAACAACTCGGGCATCATCCCCAGACCCGCCTCGGGCACCAGATGCGCCGAATACTCGGCCTCCCGCCCCCCTTCGATCAAAGGGGCGATGTGCGGGCTGCTCTTAAAGTCCTCGAGAGCCTCGGCCGGCTTCATCCGACAGCGACTCAGCTCCGCGACGTTAAAGACCAGCCCCAGGGAAATGCTGTTCTTGTTGGTGTAAAGAAAGCCCCCTCCCTGGACTCCCCCGGAACAGTCCCCCACGAACAGTTGCGCCGCGCCGTGGAAGTCGTTGACCTGGAAGCGCTCGTTGATGGTCTGCGCGGGCAGCTCGATGATCTGCTTGACCCCCGTGGCCACCTGGCGCGCCAGAAAAGGCCCGGCAAGGCCCGCCTTCCGGGCCAGGATCGAATTGACTCCGTCGGCTGCGATCACCACGTCGGCCATCATTTCATCTTCCCCGGCCCGGATGCCCACGACCCGACCGTTTTCAGACACCAGGTCGTCGACCCGGATTCCGCAGGCCAGAAGCGCTCCCGCCTCCTCCGCCTTCGCGGCGAGCCATGCATCGAATTCAGCCCGCAGCAGCGTGAAGGAATGACAGCCGGGACCGGCCCACTCCGAATCCCGGCAGGCGACCGATACCGAACGCTCGCCGTCGAGGAACGTGATGAGCTCGCGCTCAACGCAGCGCTCCACAGGCGCCTCTTTCCAGAATTCCGGAATGATCCGGTTCAATGCGTGACTGTACATGCGCCCGCCGTACATGTTCTTGCAGCCCGGAGCGGTTCCCCGCTCCACCAGGATCACCTCGTGCCCCTCACGGGCCAGGAGGTATGCGGCCGTACTGCCGGCGGGACCGGCCCCGACCACTATTGCGGTGGTTTTGTCTTCCGCCATTTTCGGCACCTTACTTTCTAGTTTCTCGAGTTCCCTCCGAGCTCGGAGATCAGCAGGGCAAAGACGCCGAAAAGATCTCCGATGATCCCATACTCGGTTTCAATCCCCTCCGAAGCCGCTCTGGAGCCCTGCATGCCGGAAAGGACGCATCCATCATCGTCTCGATTCGGAGCGCACGGCCGGCGGGACACGCCCACGGCGATGAGAAGGTCCGGCCTGATCGACGTTGAGGGCGCACAGCCCCGCGAATCCTTGATCGATTGGGAAAGGGCGCCAACCATCGATTTGAATCCTTCGGCATCACCGGCCCGCCGTGCATTCCGGAGTGTTTCTGTTTTCTTGCGGCGGACCAGGTTTGCGGCCGCCGCCGTATCTCGCGCACCGTCACACAATGGACGGGAAAATGAAGCCAATTCGGACGCGGGGCCGGTGCGGTCCCGGGTGAAGTGCCGGCATCCGGCGCCATGAAGGGCGACGCCTGCAATTCGGGGGGGTGCGGTGCAGATGATCCTGCGCACTTCACCCCCTCCGAAGAGCAGGTGTTGCAGAAGCGGAAATGCGAGGCTCCCATCGAATTGAAAACTCTCGCAGTCTCCCTGGAACGACACGTCGAGGTGAGCCGCGACGTGGGTGATGAGCTTGCGGCCGCGCGGCGTGCCTCCAACCACGAACACCTGGCGGTCTTCGGTGCGCGTACTGTCCGCCCGGAAATAGTAAGGAGACGTCACCCGGATAATGTCGGGACAGCTTACGCAAACGCTACGCCTGCCGCTCACCAGGGTGATGTGACGCTCGGAAACGGGCCGGTTCCCGGCCGTGTGTGGCCCCCGCTCGGCTGGAGAGCTCCACCCGGGCCATTCGCTTGCCCGCCCGCCGAGCACATTGCCGTTCGCAACCGCCCCCTTATCGACAAAGACGACCTGGCAGCCCTCCTTGGCCAAAAAGAAAGCGGCCGTGATTCCCGGAGCTCCCGGGCCCACAATGATCGCCGCAAACCTGCCTTCGATCGGATTGCGCATGGTGCCCGCCTCAGTGTTTCAGGGTTTTCTTGAGCTCGTCGATGAGGATCGGGACGACCTGGTAGAGGTCCCCCACGATGCCGTAATCGGCGGCCTCAAAGATGGGCGCGTTTTCATCCTTGTTGATGGCAAGGATCACCCTGCTGTCCCGGATTCCGGTCACGTGCTGGATCTGGCCGGACACACCCACTCCCACGTAGAGTTGCGGTTTGATCTTTTTGCCCGAGATGCCCAGGTAGACCTCCTCGGGCAGCCAGCGCAACTCCTCGGCGACGGGCCGCGAACAGGCGAGCTCGCCCCCGAGCGCGTCCGCAAGGTCGCGGGCAAGCTTCACGTCCTCCTTCTTCTCGATCCCGCGGCCCACGCAGACCACGATCTTGGCCTCCGTGACGTCCACACTCCCTCGCGCCGCGGGGGTGCGGTGGAGCACCTTGACGGGCGAGGAGGGCGCCGCGGACAGCGGGCGGATGGTTCCTTTTGCGTCGTCCTCGCCAGCCGGGGCCGGCTCGAACGCCCGCGCCGCAATCGTGGCCATTTGCGGGCGCGTGGTGCAAACCACCCTCTGCACCCCCGCGCCTCCGTACATCAGCCGTTCCATGACCAGGCGCCCGCTCCCTGCGTCCACCTCAAATCCCGTGCAGTTGCTGCACAGCCCCGTATCGAGCCGCGCCGAAAGCCGCGCGGCCATTTCCTTGCCCCGCTGCGTGGCCCCGATCAGGATCACGTCCGGTTCCTCTTGTGCGGCCGCCTGCGCCAGAACGGGGACATAGGCTTCCAGTCCCTGGTCCGGGGCGAGCCCCGGCAGCACGAACACCTCCCGCGCGCCGTGCGCCAGGTAGCGCCGCGCAAGCACCTCGTCCGGGGCAAACGCGACCGGCTGCACGCCCAGCTGTTCGGCCACCTTCCTCCCCGCGCACAAAAGCTCCAGGGTGTGCTCGGCTCCTTCGGCGAAAACCCAGATTCCTGCCATTTTCTCACCACTCCTTCAACCGATCGCGCCTTCCTTCAAGAGAGCGTCGACCACCGAGCGGATATCCTCGGCTCCCGCCCCGAATCTCAGGCGCTTGCGTTCCATCGTGGCTGCGACCACCCCCATGGTCTTCAACCGTTCGGCCGGCATGCTTCCCAGCCGCTCCGGAGTGAGCTGCTCCACCGGCTTTTTGGCCGCTCCCAGGACCTGTTTCAGACTCGGAATGCGCGGCGTGTTGATGTCCGGCAAAACCGTGATCAGCCCGGGCAGCGGCACGGACACCACCTCGATGCCCTCCTCGAGCTTGCGTTCGGCGATCACTCGGTTCTCCCCCTCCACGTAAGTCAGCTTGTTCACGTAGGTTGCGCACGCGATACCAAGCTTCTCGGCGAGGGCGGGCCCCACCTGCTGTGTGTACAGATCGCTTGAGCCTTCCCCGCACAGGATCAGGTCGAACTCGACAGACGATCCGATGGCCGCGGCCAGCAATCCGGTCGTCCGGGCCGGTTCCAGGTCGGCAAAAGACGGATCGTTGACGAAAACGGCCCGGTCCGGACCCCGGGAAAGAACGTCCTTGAGGCAGTTCTTTGCCGAGGCCGGAGCCACCGTCACGGCCGTCACGCTCGCTCCGTGCTGTTCCTGCAGGCGCATCGCCTCCTCCACCGCGTTGCGGTCGTAGGGGCTGATCTTAAAAGCCGCGCGGTCCAGGAGCAGCTTGCGGTTGGGGGCGTCCACCCGGATGTCCGCCTCGTCGATTACCCATTTGAAGCACGCGATAACCTTGAGCATGGCTTGCCCTTCCCGTTTCCATCAGCGCAGAATACTGCCCGAGATCACCATGCGCATGACCTCCGAGGTGCCCTCGTAGATCTCGGTGATCTTGGCGTCGCGGTACAGCCGCTCCACCTTGTGACCCTTGATGAACCCGATGCCCCCGTGGACCTGGATTGCCCGGTTGGTCTGCCGCGCCGCCGTCTCCGCTGCGTGCAGCTTGGCCATGGCCGCCTCCTTGCTGTAGGGCAGCCCCTGGTCGTAACACCAGGCGGCGTGGTAGGTCAGAAACCGCGAGGCCTCGACCTCCGTGGCCATGTCGGCCAGCATCCACTGGATGGCCTGGAAAGAGCTGATGGGCTTTCCGAACTGGACCCGCTCCTTGGAATAGTGAATGGACTCATCCAGGGCCGCCTGGGCGATTCCCAGCGCCTGCGCCGCGATCCCGATGCGCCCGCCGTCCAGGGTCATCATGGCGATCTTGAACCCCTGGCCTTCTCCCCCCAGCAGGTTCCCCTTCGGAATGCGACAGTTTTTCAAGACCACCTCGGAGGTCAGCGCCCCGCGGATCCCCATCTTGTTCAAATGCTCCCCGGGCTTGATCCCCGGCGTGTCCGCCGGCACGATGAACGCGCTCAGACCCTTGGGCCCCTTGGACTTGTCCGTGCTCGCAAAAATGATGAACACCCCCGCCACCGGAGCGTTGGAAATGAACATCTTCGTGCCGTTCAACACATAGGAGTCTCCGTCGAGCACCGCGGTCGTGCTCCCCGCGGCCACATCCGTGCCCGCTCCCGGTTCGGTCAGCGCAAACGAGCCCAGAATCTGCCCCTTGCACAGCGGGGTCAGCCACTTTTGCTTCTGCTCCTCGGTCCCAAACTTGAACAGGGGAAAGCTCGCCAGAGAGGTCTGGCATTCGAGAGTGAATCCCGTTGCCGCGCACGCCCGCGATAGCTCTTCGACGACAATCGTGTAGGTCAGGTAATCGGCCCCCGCCCCCCCGTACTGCGTCGGGTAGGGAATGCCGCACCAGTCCTGCTCGGCCAGGCGCTTGATGTTTTCCATCGGAAAACGCGGCTCCATGTCCACTTCCTCGGCGATGGGCTCCACGTACTTCTGACAAAACTCCCGAACTCCCGCCCTCACCAGTTCTTGTTCTTCCGTCAATTTGAAATGCATGATCCGCTCCCCTCGGTAATTGGATTCCGAAACGTTGACGGGACAACCCTTCAACCCGGACATTGAGGACTGCGGGCGGGGCGGCTTTGCACTGCGCCCCGCCCGAGTGGTACAATCCCTTCGGTTCTTTTCCGGCCGATCCCGCTATTTCTTCTTCTCGGGTTCGGGCACTTCCTCGGTGATGCCCGCGATTTTGCGCGCGTAGTCGGCGAATTCATTGACCGGCGTGAAGGCCCTGACCACCAGCTTCGCCCCGTCGGGCGAGCCTCCGCCGTGCATGCAGCCCGGCACTCCCGCCCCCAGGGTCAGCCATTCCGAGAGCCGGGCCGCCCGCGCCCTCGTCTCCGCGCTGAACTTCGCGCTGGCCTGCAGCGCCTTGCGCACCAGGTGACCGTACTTGGGGTCGTTGAAATCTTTGGAGGACGGGAAACATCCGGTTTCCACCACCCCGCCTCCGATGTCCTGGCACAGTCGCTTGGTTTCGTAAGGGAGCGTCGCCACGTGCACCTTGTTGGTGTGAGCCGTGAGCGAATCCGCCACCCACATTCCTCCAGGTCCCTTCTTGCCCAGGGCCATGGCGCCGATGCCCATGCAATAGGTCGTTTCGTTGTTCACGGCCATTTCCACCATCTTGGCGCTGAAGGTTGCCGCCGCCAGACCGTTGGTGCGGGCCATCAACGCCCCCGCCCCGATCATCACGTCCCCCTGCCCGGCCACGCAGGCTCCGATGCAGGCCCGGTAGTTGGCCGTGAAGTACTCGATGACCTTCCCGGCAAACTTGGCTTCCTGGCACATGAATACCCGCTCGTTGGGCACGAAGCAGTCCTGGAAGAAAAGAAACGCCTGAGTGATCCCCGTCTCCGGAATGTCGAACCCATCTTCCATTTCCCGCATGTCGCTGGGCCGGCGCGTCTCCACGATGGTCAGCCCTTCAATGTCCCGGGGCACCACCACCACCACCGCGTAGTCCTTGTCCTCATCCCGGTACCCGCTGCCGGGCAGAATGAAAATCTCGTTGGATGCCGCCACGCCGCAAATCATCGCCTTGGTGCCGCTGATCACGATCCCGTCCTTGCGCACTTCCTTGACGTGCACGTTGCTGTCCGGGTCGGCCTGCTGCGAGGGCCGAAGCGAGCGGTCTCCCTTGGCGTCCGTCAGTGCCCCCGCCACCACCAGCCCCTTCTCCTGGGCGCCCAGGATCCACTTCTTGAGCCGCTCCTGGTAATGCGTGCCGCATTCCTTGTCTATGAGCGCCGTCACGTTCCACATCACGTTCTGGGCGTTCCACCCCACGCACAAGCCCCCGTTGCACGAGCCCGTGAAGCGGTACATCCAGCGCTTAAGCTTGGAATTGGTCATGATGTCCTCAAGGGTCTCCATCATGGAGTTCCACCGGTGGATCTTTTCCCCCGTGAAGCTCGACACCGTCGTGAAATCCTGCGCGTACTTGGGGTCATGAGAGGCGTCGAATCCCCGGGCGTGGCTTTCCACTGTCCTGCGCGTGGCCGCATGCGCGGTCACGTCCTTGATCAGCTCCCCGAACTTGTAAATGTTGGGGCGCATCCCCTTCAATGACTTCAGGTAATCGGCTCTTGTCTTCAGTCCCATCTGCTTTACTCCTTTTCCGTGCGTTGTGTGCTCCGACTTCCACCCCGCCAACTTGCGCTTCGGTATCAGCCGCCGTTTTTGCCCAGTATTTCCGCCTTGATGCCCATGGGCGTCTTCTCGTCGAAAATGCGCGCGTCCATCTGCTTCAAATC